>Ga0214921_10000320_pt1 | contig 93817 bp, 97 predicted proteins | sample LL1505_MetaG_FD_177992 | JGI IMG/M metagenome (GOLD analysis project Ga0214921, IMG submission 177992) | Freshwater microbial communities from Lake Lanier, Atlanta, Georgia, United States - LL-1505 | ecosystem: Environmental > Aquatic > Freshwater > Lake | place: USA: Georgia | collected... | reverse complement strand
GCGTGCACTTCCAAACGCACACAGATGTCGACCATGACCGTCTTGGGTGCGCCGGGTGAAGTGTTTCTTCTCACACACTCTGTACTTCGCACATACATGGGCTTGGCCACCACGGCGCAAGTTTCTCGCATCGACCCTCTCACCCTTGAAACGCTGGAATGTTCGCCAAGACTAGAAGGTGGCCCCATGTGGCCGGGCGGCATGGCGGTGCATGCCAACGGGCACCTGATTGTGGTTTATGGCCGGTACGCACACAAACTCAATCGCCAATGCCAACCAGTAGCTTCATATGCTTTACCCATCAATGAGCCCTACAACAGCTTTGTGGTGCTGGACAATGGTTTGATCGTGACCAAAAACCTTTCGGACACAACCCCCGCGCAACTCACCACACTTAACCCAGATAGCTTCAGAGTGGCTAGCAGCGATGTGACGTGCCCCGAAGCATCCATTGCCCGTTTAAGTGCCCATGGCAACACGGTGTATGTGGTGGGCGTCAGCCGCGTTTTCAGATACCACTGGCATGAAGCTTCGCAACAATTGGTTCGCGATGCCAATTGGGAGTTTCATTACCTGCAAGATGCAACGCAAAGCTATGGCTGGGACATGGTGATCGACGGTGAGCATGGCTGGTTCATGGACAACGGCAAGCACAACTACTTCATGAGCATGTTGGGTGCGGGCATTCACAAAGCCGCCAACCGGCTCATTCGAGTGTCACTGAAGAATGGTCAATCACATCAAAGCTGGGAAGTCAGTGGCTTGCCTCATGGCAGCGTTACAAACCCACCCCTGATCGATTTAAAACGACGCATTGTGGTTGGCTACGACTCTGCCAACCGCCATTTACGCGCTTGGAAAATTGACGCAAGTCAAAACGGCAATGAGTACGATGTTGAATTAAACCCTCTTTGGCACCATGAAAGTTTTGGCGCTTCCAGCCACATGTTGTTGTTTGCCAATACGGGTGAAGTGTGCGTCAATGACTACAGCCGCTTTGACGAACAGGTGATTGTGTTGGATATTGAAACAGGCCTAGAAAAAGCGCGGGTCAAAACTGGCGGATTCATGCAGGGCGTGGTTTTTCCAAGCGCTGGTTGGCACCGCGATTTTTACTGGTGTTCTATGGACCGTCTTTCGCGCATTTACGTCCCTTCTGTTTAAAGAATCGAATTCGGCATGTCTAAAACTATTTTGATCACTGGCGCGGGCTCTGGTATCGGCAAAGACTCAGCATTTGCCTTGGCTGCCAGAGGGCACCGCGTGCTGGCCACCACCCAAACTCAGACGCAAGCTGAAGCCCTAAGCCTTGAGGCGCAAAGCAAGAGCACGCCTCTCCAGGTTTTCAAGCTAGACATCACCCTAGAAACTGACAGACAACTCATCGAGCCGTATGCCATTGATGTTTTGATCAACAACGCAGGCGTGGGCGAATCAGGTTCGTTGGCGGAAGTCGACATGCAACGTGTTCGGAAAATTTTCGAAGTGAATTTGTTTTGTACCCTTGAACTCACACAAGTTGCTTTGAGTGGCATGATTCGGCGTGAAAAAGGAACGGTGCTTTTGGTTAGCTCCATTGCAGGCAGAGTGCCTATGCCCTTTCTCATGCCCTACAGCATGAGCAAGTTTGCACTCTCAGCTGCTGGAGCGGGCCTGCGTGCCGAAATGGACCAGCTCAAGAAAAACATTCACATCTCGCTCATTGAGCCCGGCGCTATTCACACCGGATTCAACCAAGCGATGACCGACAGCAAATATGCATGGATGGGAAGCTCCTCCTATTTTTCTCATCAAGCAGAAAAAATGAAAAAACAAGAACGTGCCACGTTCAAATTGCTAGAAGCACGCAGCACACAGGGCATCGTGAATCAAATTATTAAAGCAGCGGAAGCCAGACGACCCAAGCTGAGATACACCTCACCTTGGATTCAAGGCTTTGGCGTTCGTATAGCCAGAATTTTTGGAGTTTAAAAATGCGCATTGGAAAACTGGGCTCAGCCCTTATCGTGATTGCAGTTCTTGCAGGTAGCTTGTATGCCTTTCAAGAACCCATTAGCTTGCAACTCGCAAAGCGCATCATTGCGCAGCGAATGGGCGGCGATCCCCTTAAAGATTTACCCGATGGTTTGCACATTGCAGTGTGTGGCGCAGGCTCCCCCATGCCTGACGACAAGCGCGGCGGGCCTTGTACCCTGGTCATTGCCGGACGACAACTTTTTGTTTTTGACACAGGCAACACCAGTGCACGCAACATCAACAAAATGGGCTTCAATGCAGGCAACATTCAGGGCATCTTCCTGACACACTTTCACTCTGACCACATTGATGGCCTAGGTGAGTTACTGCTTCAACGCTGGGTGTCCAATTCAAATGCACAACCCGTCACGGTTCATGGCCCTGAAGGTGTCGAAACGGTGGTCAACGGTTTCATGCAAGCTTATAGCCTTGATCGTGGTTATCGGGTAGCGCACCATGGCGATGACATCCTACCGAAAAGTGGCTTTGGAGCCACGGCCAAAACTTTTTCTGTGCAGGATGAAAAGGCCACCTTGGTCTTTCAAAATGCAGACACCCAAATCTTGGCCTTCACCGTTTCGCATGAACCTATTCATCCGGCCGTGGGTTATAAAATCATTTACAAAGACCGCAGCATTGTGATTAGCGGCGATACCACGCCTTCCCCTCATGTGACGCGTGAAGCCAAAGGCGTGGATGTTCTGATTCACGAAGCCATGTCCATGGATTTGATGAAGATTTTGCAAGATGGTGCACAAGAAGCTAAGCGCGGCAAACTTGAGCAGCTCATGAAAGACATTACGAACTATCACACCTCCCCCGTAGAGGCTGCAGAAATTGCCCAGCAAGCTCAGGTGCCCTATTTGTTGCTTAACCACATTGCGCCGCCACTGCCTTTGCCAGGCTTGGTCGATGCCTTTCTCAAGGGTACTGCAGCTGTCTTCAAGGGCAAGATTCAAGTGGCCAAAGATGGCGATTTATTGAGCTTGCCAGCGGGAAAGAAAAGTATTGACGTCAGTCATCGCTTTTGAGTTTTTTTGAATTTACAAGCCACTTAAAGATTGATCAAGTTTCATGCGCCAACTGCCTCACATCGAAAATTTTCTTCGTACACCCGAGGAAAGATTTCAAAACCTGCCCGACTTTACTTATGAACCCAATTACACCGAAATTGGCGGCTTGCGCATTGCCTACATCGATGAAGGCCCCAAAGATGGCCCCATTGTTTTGCTCATGCATGGCGAGCCTGCATGGTCTTTTCTTTACCGCAAAATGATTCCAGTTTTAGTCAATGCTGGCATGCGCGTGTTGGTGCCCGACCAAGTGGGTTTTGGCCGCACAGACAAACCCACCAAGCGCTCAGACTACACCTACGAAAACCATGTGCAGTGGATGAGCGCTTGGCTTGAATCTGTCGATGCCAAAGACATCACTTTGTTTTGCCAAGACTGGGGCTCGCTCATTGGTCTGCGCATGGTGGCCGAAATGCCAGACCGGTTTGCACGCATTGCCTTAAGCAACGGCGGCTTACCCACGGGCAATGAAAAAATTCCTCGCGCATTTCACATTTGGCGCGCCTTTGCCATGTACAGCCCCTGGTTTCCCATTGGCAAAATTGTTCGTTTCGGATGTGCTCAAGGCTTAAGCGATGAAGCCGTGGCGGCCTACGATGCGCCCTATCCCGGCACCCGGTACAAAGTTGGCGCCAGAGTCTTTCCAACCCTGGTACCCATAGACCCCAGCAATCCTGCCAGAGAGGCCAACGAGCGGGCGTGGTACATGTACAAGGCTTGGACCAAACCTTTCATCACCTTGTTTAGTACGCGCGACCCTGTGACCAAAGGCGGTGAAAGGATGTGGCAAAAAAGAGTACCTGGCGCTGCGGGACAAAACCACACTCAAATTCGCGGCGCAGGCCACTTTGTCCAAGAAGACAAAGGGCAAGAAGTGGCGCAGGCCTTGGTGGAATTTATTCGAGCTAACTAAGCACTCAAATTTCTGCTGCCCGCAAAACTGAGCTCCTTGCCTTGCGCATGCGCTCAGTTGCCGTAATAAATGTACTCGTCGGTTGGCAGCGTTTTTTGCCTCAGATGCTTATCAATGGCAATGGCAGCCTCCGCCATAGAAGGCCAGTTAGGCTTAACTTGCGTCGCATTGAAAGCTTCTAATTCTTTCTTCATGCTGGCCACTCTGGCAGGCTCTTGCGTGGCCAAATTCACTTTTTCAGTCGGGTCTGTTGCCAGGTGGTAGAGCCAGTCTTTTCGGGGGTTTTGCGTCACTTGCAATTTCCAATCGCCTTTTCGAATCACCCGATACGTGTCGGTTCGCCAGAACAACGAGCGATCTGGCCCTTTGTCGGCAGGCTTGGCTATTTGGGGTAACAAATTAATGCCATCCATGGGTCTGTCGGTGGGTATCTTGGCGCCCGTGGCCGCCGCAACCGTGGTGAAGATGTCCATGTGGTTAACAGGCAATTGCGGCTTCACACCTTTGGGAATGCCTGCGGGCCAACGCATGAACATCGGAACTCGAATGCCACCTTCAAAAAACGTGGCCTTCCAGCCGCGGTAGGGGCTGTTCAAACCATCAAGGCCCACGTAATGTGCTCCGCCGTTGTCACTGGTGAAAATCACAATGGTGTTGTCGTCTAAGCCCTTGTCCTTGAGTGTTTGCAGCACACGGCCAATGTTGCGATCGAGGTTGCGAACCATGGCGGCATACACACGCAATGTGTGATCTTCAATGTGCGACAGTGCTGCGTAGTCTTCTTTGGTGGCTTGCAGTGGCGTGTGCGGCGCGGTGTAGGCCAAGTAAAGGAAGAAGGGTTGATTGCGATTGGCCTCAATGGCTTTTTCGGCTTCGTCAGTGAGGTAATCGGTGACGAAACGCTTGGGCTTGAAAAGTTCGCTGTTGTTAAAGCGCATGCCAAAACTGCCCGCAGCCCATTGGAATCTGTCAATGACGTCAAAGTCTTGTTTTGAGTTCACCACATTGGGATCGTTCTCTGGCAAGTAAAGAGAGCTGGCATGGGGAAAAGACAAAGACTCATCAAAGCCATGCTCATAAGCTCTAAATTCTGGTGCATCGCCCAAATGCCACTTGCCTACGTGGAGGGTTCGATAGCCTTGCCCCTTCAGCATTTTGGCCATCGTGATTTCTGAACGCGGCAAGCCCATGGTTTCATAAGGGATCAGATCCTTCTCACGATCCGCGTGATAAATGGCGTCGTGTACTTGGTTGGGGCCCTTGTAGTGGCCGATGACTTTCATGAACTGTTTAGGCGTTGGCGTGAACTCATAGCCAAAGCGCGTCGGATAGCGACCGGTCATCATGGCGGCACGTGAAGGCGCACAGGTGGCATTGCCCGAATAGCTGGTTTCAAAATTGGCACCTTGTTGCGCCAAACTGTTGATAAAGGGGGTGGGCACAGTGCCTTTGGCTAGGCCACCACCGTTCAAGGTGATGTCGTTGTAGCCCAAGTCGTCGGCCACAATCAGGATGACGTTGGGTGGCTTGGTGCCCGTACTGGTTTCAGCACTTGCTGGTTTGCCAGCTGGAATGGCCCAGGTCACTTCCCTGTTGGGTGCATGCTCTTCTCTGATGAAGATTTTGACCACCCACAGAAGAATCTCTGCTTGGCCACCTTTGACATAAAGCCCCCCCACAACCAGCACAAAGGCTGAAATTAGCAATCCAAAAACAATGACAATTTTCTTCAGCATAAGTGGCCCATAGAGGCGGGTTTCAAAAGTTTGGATGATAAACCTCCAAACTTTTGCTCCAAATCAGAGAAAAACCCTTTAAAAACAAGGATGTCACAAAAACATACATTCATGTATGGAAAATATAGCAAAATAATGCTTTACCGAGTAGCCCTCCAAAACCCTCGGTCCTATTGAAAGATCTTCATGTCTGAACTTGCTGTTAGAAAATTATTGGTTGACCTCACCACGCCTTTTGAAAAGCGCTGGTGTGGTGGCGACGCTTTCAAGTCAGCGTTCTTCAATGCTTTGTCTATGAGCTTTCCTGTGGGCGAGCAGTTCTTCATTGATTCAGTCCGCGAAGGCGCCAAGCAAATGGACGACGCCACACGGGAAAAATTTGCGGAGGAAGTGAAAGGCTTCATAGGACAAGAGGCTACACACCGCCGCATCCATGCGCTGTTCAATGGCCACATCGAATTGCAAGGCTTCGCCAACAAAATTGCAGAGCGCTCAGCCAAACGCATCAAAGCGAATGCCCATCAAAACGTCCGCCAACAATTAGCGGCCACAGCAGCCACCGAACACTTCACTGACATTTTTGCAGACTGGCTGTTAAGCCACTCTGAAATTTTTGAAGGCACAGAGCCACGTCTTAGAACCATGTGGCAATGGCATGCTGCCGAAGAAGCCGAGCACCGCTGCACGGCCTTTGACGTTTACAAAGCCTTGGGCGGCAACGAAGAATGGCGCATTCGTATTTTTCATTACGTGACCGTGACATTCATTGGCGATGTGATGCTTCAAACCATGCACAACCTGTGGCGCGACGGCAGCTTTTTCAAATTCAGTACTTGGAAAAGCGGCTACCAGCTGTTGTTATCCAAAGACGGCTTGTTCAGAAGCAATATTGGCCACTGGAAAGCCTACAAAAAAGCCGACTTCCATCCTGCACAGCAGAGCGCTGTATTGTCAGAGCAATGGCTGCAAAACAACACCAGCGCTTACAGCTTGGTGGGCCGCAACGCTTAAAGAAATTCGAGTGTCAGACACTCGATGGCTGATTCAGTCGGCTTTGATGTTGCGAGATTGAATCAAGTTTTTCCAACGCGCAAATTCAGAAGCTTGATAGGCCGAGAATTGCTCTGGCGTGTTGGCCACAATTTCAAAACCCAGCTCCAGTAATTTAGGCTTCACTTGGGGATCGTTCAGCGCGCTCACAATGGCCGCATGCAATTTGGTCTTGATGTCTGATGGCAGGCCCTTGGGCGCTGCAACGGCTTGCCAAGAGTAAACATTGGCCTCCTTGATACCCAACTCTTCCAAAGAGGGCACATTGGGCAACAAAGGGGAACGCTTGACACTGGTAATGGACAGCGCGCGCAGTTTGCCAGCCAAAATTTGTGGCATGGCGGTATTGATGTTCATGAAAGAGCTGTCTATTTGTCCGCCAAGCAAATCGATCATGACAGGGCCACCGCCTTTGTAGGGCACATGAATGCCTGTGGTGTTGGTTTGTTGCCAGAACAATTCGGCCGTCAGGTGATCACTGCTGCCATTGCCCGAAGAGGCCATGGTGAATTTATTGGGATTGGCTTTGTGAAAAGCAATCACATCTTGCATCGTCTTGTGGGGTGAACTGGCAGGCACCACCAACACATTGGGCGCTTGAACAGCAATGGTGATGTAGTCAAAATCTTTAAGGGCATCGTACGGAACCCTCGCCAACAAGTGCGGCGCAATGACAAAAGGGCCCAAAGATGAAACAAACAAAGTATGGCCATCGGGTGCGGCACGCGTGACTAAACCGGCACCGATGGTGCCCGTGGCACCTGCCTTGTTGTCAATGATGAAAGTGCCGCCCAGTTTCTCTTGTAACTTAGGTGCCAGCGTGCGTGCGATCAAGTCAGTAGAGCCGCCCGGCGGAAATGGCACTACCAGCGAAACCGTTTTATCAGGCCAGGCCATGGCACTAGAGATGCAAGCAGCAGATAACAAAGCACTCAGTATTTTTTTCATCATCGTCCCTTTGAATTTTACAAACGCATCAAGTAATCGGCGCAGGATTGAACAACACCAAGGCATTGTGCAATTTCCAATGTTCCGCCCAAGTTTTTTGGCCGCTGGCCACTTCTAACAACAACTTGAACAATTCCCAACCGCCCTCTTCAATGCTGATGTCACCATCGGCCACACGGCCTGCATTGAGGTCCATCAAATCATGCCAGCGCTTTGCCAAATCTGTTCGAGTGGCAATTTTCACCACCGGACAGGCTTGCAAGCCATAGGGTGTGCCTCTGCCTGTGGTGAAAACATGCAGGTTCATGCCCGCTGCCAATTGCAAGGTGCCACAAATGAAATCGCTGGCAGGCGTGGCCGCAAAGACCAAGCCCTTTTGATTTGGCTTGAGTTTTTCGCCAGGTGACAACACATGTTGAATGGGCAAGCTGCCGCTCTTCACAATAGAGCCCATGGCCTTTTCCACAATGTTAGACAAGCCGCCAGCTTTGTTGCCAGGTGTGGTGTTGGCACTGCGGTCTGCATGGCCTCTTTCTAGGTAGCGGTCGTACCAATCGAGTTCTCGCACAATGCTTTGCGCCACTTCAAGGCTGCTGGCCCTGTGTGTCAATTGTTCAACGGCATCACGCACTTCGGTGTTTTCACTGAACATGATGGTGGCGCCAGCGCGAACCAACAAATCGGCCGCAAAACCTACAACAGGGTTGGCAGTGACGCCAGAGAATGCATCGCTGCCACCACACTGCACGCCCACCACCAACTCACTGGCAGGTACCGTCTCGCGGCGTCTGGCATTCAGGCGCGCCAAGTGTGGTTTGGCGCCTTCCACAATGTGCTGCAACATGGACATGAAGCCCACATGCTGGTCGTCTTGCAAACAAATGGTATCGGGTCCGTCAGTTGCCGTTCGTTCGTCGACCAATGGAAAACTACCTGGCGGTAACAAGCGCTGAGGGGGTAATTTTTCACAGCCCAAACTGATCACGAACACTTCGTTGCCAAAGTTGGGATTGAGGCTGATGTTGCGCAGTGTGCGAATAGGAATGACGGCATCAGGTGCGTCGATGGCCACACCGCAACCATATGTGTGCTCAATGCCCACCACATCGTCCACATTGGAATACAAAGGCAACAACTCGTCTTTGATTTTTTGCACTGCCAATGACACGACACCCGCCACACATTGAACGGTGGTGGTCACGGCCAGAATGTTGCGCGTTCCCACGGAGCCGTCTGAATTGCGAAAGCCCTCAAAGGTATAGCCAGAGAGCGGTTCTATGGGAATTTGTGGCGCGGTGGCCATGGGTAAGTTTTGAAAGTCTCTGGCTGCAGGAATGTCGAGCAGACGTTCATGCACCCAACTGCCCGCTGGAATGTCGACTTTGGCATTGCCAATCTTGACGTTGTAGCGAATCACAGCTTGACCAGCTGCAATAGCACTTAAGGCAACTTTGTGTCCCTGAGGCACAGCACTCAATAAGACCAGGTTGTCTTGGGACAAAGCTTTTCGAACTCGATCTCCCAGCTTCAAGCCTCCCGCCGTCACCACAATGGCCACGTTGTCTGCAGGGTGCATCACAATGCTTGAATGAATGTCAGGGTTCACGAGATCAATGATAGCGTGTCGTCCTCATAGAATGACACAGGCTAACCCGAACAAACCCTATGACCTCTACCCACTACACCCCCACCGTCGTGAAATTGCAAGTCATCCCCGTCGCAGGCAGGGACAGCATGCTGTTGAACCTCAGCGGCGCTCATGGCCCCTTCTTCACACGCAACATCCTGATCCTGACCGACTCTAGCGGCAACACCGGCATAGGCGAAGTACCGGGTGGTGAGAAAATTCGCAAAACATTGGAAGACGCTTGCCAGTGGGTTGAAGGTCAAAGCATTGGCAACGCCAAGAACTTGCTCAACAGCCTGCAACAGAAATTTGCAGACCGAGATGCCGGCGGGCGTGGTAATCAAACATTTGACTTGCGCGTAGCCATCCATGCAGTCACGGCCATCGAAAGTGCCTTGCTCGATTTGCTGGGTCAGCATTTGGGCGTGCCAGTAGCTGCCTTGCTGGGTGAAGGACAACAACGCGCTCAAGTTCAGGTCTTGGGCTATTTGTTCTACGTTGCCGATTGGCACAAAACAGACTTGCCTTACAACTCCGAACCCAATGCCAACAACGACTGGCAGCGTCTGCGACATGAAGCTGCTCTTACGCCCGAAGCCATCGTGCGCTTGGCGCAAGCTGCACAAGACCGCTATGGCTTTCAAGACTTCAAACTTAAAGGCGGCGCCCTACGCGCCGAAGAAGAAGTCGAAGCCATTGTGGCCTTGCATGAAAAATTCCCAGAAGCTCGCATCACGCTAGACCCTAACGGTGGTTGGTTGCTGAAAGACGCCATCCGTTTGCTGCGCGATCATCGCAAAACCATGGCCTATGCAGAAGACCCCTGTGGCGCTGAGGGCGTGTTTTCTGGCCGCGAAGTGATGGCCGAATTCAAACGGGCCACAGGACTGCCAACGGCCACCAACATGGTGGCCACAGACTGGCGCGAAATGGCGCACAGCATTCAATTGCAGTCGGTGGACATTCCTTTGGCCGACCCCCACTTCTGGACGCTTCAAGGCTCTGTCCGTGTGGCGCAGCTTTGTCAAATGTACGACCTTACCTGGGGCTCTCATTCCAACAACCACTTTGATGTTTCTTTGGCCATGTTCACACACTGTGCGGCAGCAGCCCCTGGCAAAGTCACAGCCATTGACACGCATTGGATTTGGCAAGATGGGCAGTACCTCACACAAGAGCCGCTGCAAATCAAGGGCGGCATGATCGATGTCCCCACGGCACCAGGTTTGGGCGTCAAGCTGAACATGGCCGCAGTGGAAGCGGCGCATCAACTTTATTTGCAACACGGCTTGGGCGCGCGCAACGATGCCATGGCCATGCAATATTTGATACCTGGCTGGACCTTCAACCCCAAAATGCCAGCCATGGTCAGATAAACAAAATATTTCAAGGAAGCTTGCATGCTCAACCCCAAAGCATCACCCCTCGTATTTTCAAAACTTCTGCTCACCGGTGCCGCAGGGCAATTGGGCCGCGAATTACGTCCACGCCTAAAGGCCTACTGTGATGTGCTTCGGGTCAGTGATCAAAATGATTTGGGTACGGCGGCAGTTGGCGAGGAAATTCAAACAGCAGATTTGGCCAGCGCATCTGACATGCAAACGCTTCTTAAAGATGTGAATGCCGTCGTCCATTTAGGCGGAGTTTCTACAGAGCAACCCTGGGCGCCCATTTTGGCCAGCAACATAGTTGGCATGGTCAACCTTTATGAAGCTGCACGCGTGCAAGGCACCAAGCGCATCGTATTTGCAAGCTCCAACCACGTCACAGGTTTTACCGACAAGACGAAGTGGTCAACACCAAAATGCCACCTAAGCCTGATGGTTTTTACGGCCTGTCCAAGGCCTTTGGCGAAGATCTCGCCGAATTTTATTGGGCGCGTTGGGGCATTGAGACTGTGAGTTTGCGCATTGGCTCTTCTTATGCAGAACCCAAAGACAGACGGATGTTGGCCACCTGGCTAAGCTTTGATGATTTAGAGCGCTTGGTGGTATCTGCTCTTATGGCCCCCATCGTGGGCCACACCATCATCTTTGGCATGTCAGACAATCAAACTTCTTGGTGGGACAACACGCATGCCAAACACATTGGCTACCGTGCGCTTGATTCATCGGATGTTTTTAGACACGAAGTCGAAGCACGTCAACCGCACATTGACAGACATGACAAGGCCGCACTTTTCCAAGGCGGTGCTTTTGTCAAAATCGCACCTCACGGCGAATAAGCACCGCGGCACTCATCCCTGTAGAAGCCCAGAAAGACCTCATTTCCAGTCAGGAATATTGATAAATATCAACAATATCAATAAGTTATATATTTAGCACTCCCTCTAAGAGAGTGCTAAAATCCGATCCATTATGGAAAGGAGTTTTGGTATGACAAACCTCGCTGGATCCCTCGACACTGCACTCGCCCTGAAGAATCCATGGGCCGTAGTGCCATCGCTGGGACATCTCGATGCTTATATTTCTGCGGTCAACCGCATGCCCATGCTCACTCTCGAGCAAGAGCAAGAGTTTGCGCGCAAACTGAAAAACGAAAACGACCTCGAAGCCGCTGGTAAATTGGTGCTCTCGCATTTGCGTGTTGTCGTTTCAGTAGCGCGTCAATATTTAGGCTATGGCCTGCCCCACGCCGACCTCATTCAAGAGGGCAACATCGGTTTGATGAAAGCCGTGAAGCGCTTCGACCCCGACCAAGGCGTGCGCTTGGTGAGCTACGCCATGCACTGGATCAAGGCCGAAATTCACGAGTACATCTTGAAGAACTGGCGCATGGTCAAGGTGGCTACCACCAAGGCACAGCGCAAATTGTTTTTCAACCTGCGCTCTATGAAGCAAGGCCTGAAAGCCGAAGCCGATGAAGCCACAGGCACACACCGCGATACCCTGACTGCTTCTCAAATTGACAGCATGGCCAAAAACCTCAATGTCAAACGAGAAGAAGTGATGGAAATGGAAACGCGCATGTCTGGCGGTGATGTACTGCTAGACCCCTCACCCTCAGACGACGGTGAAACGGCCTATGGCCCCATTGCCTACTTGGCAGATGCGCACCACGAACCCACCGCCATGATTGAAGCGCACCAGCGCGACCTGATGGCCAGCGATGGCATTGCCACAGCTCTTGCGTCGCTTGACGAACGCAGCCGCAGAATTGTGGAAGAGCGCTGGCTCAAAGTGAACGACGATGGCTCGGACGGTTTGACGCTGCACGACTTGGCCGATGAGTTTGGCGTGAGCGCCGAGCGCATTCGCCAAATTGAAGTGGCTGCCATGAAGAAGATGAAAGCGGCTTTGGTGGAGTACGCAGAGGCGTAGATTATTTTTTCAACAACAACTTGAAATCATCTGTTAGCGCCTGCGCGCCCATGCCATAGCGGTTAAACAATCGCACCCTGCCCTGTGTGTCAAAGGTATAGCTGCCCGCAGAGTGGTCCATGGTGTAGCTAGTCGGTGTTTTGCCTTCTACCCGCTTGAAATAAATTTTAAATTCTTTGGCAATGGCCGGCAATTGCTCTTGCGTGGGCCTTAAGGCTACAAAACTGGCATCAAAATTCTCAACATAAGCCTTCAACAATTCGGTGGTGTCGCGCTCGGGGTCAACCGTGACAAACACGGCTTGCAGTTTGTCGCCATCAGGGCCCAACAAGCGCTTTACTTCAGCCAACTCTTGCATGGTGGTAGGACACACATCGGGGCATTGGGTGTAGCCAAAGAACACCACCACCAACTTGCCAGAAAAGTCTTTCAGCTTGCGCACCTGCCCGTTTTGGTCTGTCAGGTTCAACTCTTTGGCGTAATCGGCACCGGTGATGTCAACGGCTTTGAATGCGGGTTTGGGTTCTGAACAAGCACTCAGCCCCACCAAAGATATGGTCAAAGCACAGGCGCCAAATAACCTAAACCAAGAGGCAGAGAAACGTGTGCTGTTGAACATGAGAATTTTCGCTCGCATTAAAACAAATAGTGATCGACCAACAAGGCCGCAAACAACACACTCAAATGAATGAGTGAAAATTTGAAGGTCTTGCGCGCTAATTCATCAGAGTAATTGCGCCACAAGGCCCAGGCATAGCCAATGAACATGACGCTCAAAATCACAGCCGCAGCAAGGTACAACCAAGAACTCATGCCATAAGCAAAGGGCATGAGGCACGAGGCCATGAGCACAATGGTGTAAAGCAAAACTTGAAGACGCGTAAATTCATTGCCGTGAGTCACTGGCAACATGGGCAAGCCCGACTTGCGATAGTCTTCTACACGGTACAAAGCCAGCGCCCAAAAATGCGGCGGTGTCCACAAGAAAATAATCAAGAAAAGAATGAGCGCTTCAGGGCCTACATCGTTGGTCATGGCGGCCCATCCGAGCACGGGTGGCATGGCGCCTGATGCGCCACCAATCACAATATTTTGCGGCGTCAGTGGCTTCAAGATCACGGTGTAAATGATGGCGTAGCCCACAAAGGTGGCAAAGGTGAGCCACATGGTGAGCGGGTTGACTGCAAAATACAAAATGACCGAGCCTATGCTGCACAGCACAGCAGAAAACAACAGGGCTTGCATGTCGCTCAATTGGCCCTTGGCAGTGGGACGCCAAGACGTGCGTTTCATTTGAGCATCAATGGTCTTTTCAACCAAGCAATTGAAAGCAGCAGCAGCCCCCGCAACCAACCAAATACCGACGCAAGCAATGAAGCCCAACTGCACTTCTTTCCATGTGGGCACACCCGGCACAGCCAAGACCATGCCAATAAGAGCGCAAAACACAATCAGTTGCACCACCCGCGGCTTCATGAGCGCGTAGTACTGACGCCAGGGTGAGCCAGCTTGCAATTCGGCAGCGGTGCTCATACAGCAGGCCTTCTAAAAAAAGTATTATTGATCATCTTTGAATTTTGCTTCGGCTCAACATGTAGGTGAGAGTCATCATGAGAGCACCCGCGCCGCCGGTATGCGCAACAGCTGCTAGCAAAGGCCAATCTAACACGACGTTGGACAAGCCAGTGATCAATTGAAGCGTTAACAAAGCAAATAGAACGCGCGTAAGGCCAGGCAGGATGTTGGCTTTTTTAAACTGCCACAACATGATGGCAGCAAAAGTAAACACGAACAGCGCCATGAGCCTGTGCACAAAGTGAATTGAAACCAAGGCTTCCATGGGCAAGTATTGTCCCTTAGAGTCCATGCCTAAGCCGCGCCAAATTTCAAAACCTTGGAAGTTCCAAGCTGGCCACCACTGGCCATTGCAATCTGGAAAGCCAGTGCATGCCAGCACGGCGTAATTGGTGCTAACCCATGCGCCCATTGCAATTTGAAGTGTGAGGAAAGCAGCAGCAGCCCAAATGAGTTGGCGGTGGAATTTGCCAATGGTCTGGCGCTGCGAAGACGGCTTCCAAGCCACTTGTGCGGACAGCAAAACAAGCAACCCAATGCCGCCCAACAAGTGCAGAGTGACTATGGCAGGGGAGAGTTTCAGGGTCACTGTGAGTGCGCCAAAAGCGCCCTGCATGCAAACCCAAAACAAAGTGAGCCATGCCCAAAAGGGTTTGACTTGCCATGCACCGTTAAAAGAAAATTGCCCTTTCCAACGCTGCCAAGTACTGCTCAGGGCCAACACCAAAATTAAAAAACCCACCACCATGGCCAAGTAGCGGTGAATCATTTCGATCCAAGCTTTGCTGTGCGTTACAGGGCCTGTGGGCATGGCAGTTTGCGCGGCATCGATGTGCGCAACAGCACCGATGGGACTGGCACTGCCATAACAACCCGGCCAATCGGGGCATCCCAAACCAGAGTCGGTAAGCCGGGTGAAAGATCCAAACAAAACCAAATCGAAAGTGAGAAACAAAGTAAGCACCGTGATCGCGCGCAATTTGAAATTTACAGGCTGGTGCCGATTGTGGTACAGGGTCCACACCAAGGGCAGGAGTGCAATTAGCACACACATGCCCAGCAATCGCAGGGTGGGTGAGAGGTTGTACAAGTCGACTTCGGTCATTGGTTTAACGGCCCGGTGTGTCCCAAAAAGCAGAAGCACGCAACAGCTTGTCTAAGTCTTTTTTGGCTTTGGCAGCCGCCGCCAAATCGATGCCAGGCGGAAAGCGCATCATCCAATTGCCCATGGGGTCGACGACATACAAATGCTCAGACAACTGCTGACCGGCAGCTGGTTGTAGCCATTCAGAAATACTTTGCGAACTCATTCTCAAGACAGTGGCCTGCGACAAGGCCGGCATCAGCTTGTCATCGACCGGCGCATCACCCGTGGCCAACCACACCCATTCGATGCGATCTTTTTCTTTGCCCAAGGACTCGCGCAATTGACGCTGAAAATACAAGTGCTTTTGACAAGCCTCATCGCATGCCGCATCGGCCACACTGATCAACAACCATTGGCCCTTGAGTGAATTCAAAGCCACTTTCTCGCCATTGAGCTTTGTCACTTCCATCGCAGGGAAGGTGCGCTGCGGTTGAATGAGTTCACCATGATTGCGACGGCCTTCTGGGCGAATGACGTAATAAGTGAAGTAAGACGCAATGACCGGCGATGCACACACCAACAACACGGCCAACATTTTCCAGCGCCCTGCACGCGTGCGCTTCTCGTCCACCAACACGGCTTCGTTCGGGTTGGGCAGGGTGTGAACCGTCATGCCCAAGGGAGCGTCTTCCCATTGGGTGCGCTCAGCTGGCGACAGTGACTTTGGATTTGAAACGGGGTCGGACAATTTGGAACCAGACATAAAGCAATGCAATCAAAAGCGCCAATCCAAACCATTGGAAGGCATAACCGTAGTGTTTCTCAACACCTGTTGCGGCCTGAGGCCATTCACGCAGCAAGCCTTCAGAGGCGGCACCCATTTGAATGACTGAGATTTCCAACAAGGGCAAGCCAGTCTCAACACGAAAATCTTGCAGATCTAGATTTTGCCGTATTACGGTCTTGGCTTCCTCGCCTAACGCATAAAGCTTGGATGGCGGCAAGGCTATCAAACCACTGACTACAACCGCGCCTGAGGGCGTTTGAATGGCTGGCAAACGAGTGCGGTCGGTAAAGTCTCGGCCGATCCATCCGCGTTGCACCAAGACCACTGCGCCTGTGGCTTGCACTTTAAAGGGCGTCATGACGTAAAAACCAGGGCGCGCGTTCATTTGGCGGTTGTCCAAGTAGACGGTGTGTCTGTCTAACCACTCGCCCTCCAACTGTATGGCCCGATGCAACAAGCCAGCGCGATTGCCTTGTGTGTCTTGGGGACTCCCTAAAAAAGAGCCTTCAAGAACTGGCATTTGGCCCTTTTGAGTGATTTCAGCCTGCCAGTCGAGTTTGGTCTGGGCTCTGCCCAACTGCCAAAAACCCAATGAACTCGTGATACCGACACTCACAAGCGCCAATAAGAACCACAACACCCATTGAAGGCGTGAGTTCTTTTTCAAATGCGCTGAAAATGCCGACCAACTCATCCGATAATTCCATTCATGAAAATAATAGTTGCACTTGCTTTTTTTGCCATTTTGGCCAGCCTAGCCTCCGCCCTGTTTTACATGATGCGCGGCGGTGTCAAAGACACCTCTGAAGGGGCCGACACACCGCTGGCCCCTAAAGGCAACATGGTGAAGGCTTTGGCCTTTCGCGTGGGCCTCTCCATTGTGCTCTTCATCTGCATCTTGATTGCCTGGAAATTGGGCTACATCCAACCCTCAGGCATTCCACCAGGCGCTTAATTCACTTCACATTTGACTCACACTGGCAGTTCACAAAAAAAGCGCCCATGGGCGCTTTTTTGTTGCCAAGCAAAACCAAATTACATCCAGTAAACCAAGATGTACAAACCAAGCCAGACCACGTCCACAAAGTGCCAGTACCAAGCCGCACCTTCAAAACCGAAGTGACGGTCTTTGGTGAAGTGGCCCTTTTGCAAACGCAAAGTAATGAACAACAACATGAGCATACCGATGAACACGTGGAAGCCGTGAAAGCCCGTGAGCATGTAGAAGGTAGAGCCATAAACACCTGAACTCAACTTCAAATTCAGATCGCCCCATGCGTGAGCATATTCGTAACCTTGCACTAACAAAAACACCAAGCCCAAAATAACCGTCATCCACATGAACTTGATGGCTTTGCTGCGGTCGCCATGCTGTAAAGCGTGGTGCGCGATGGTCAAAGTGACACCCGAAGTCAACAACAAGGCGGTGTTGATGGTGGGCAACCAAAAAGGACCCATGGTTTGGAAAGGCTCAACAATGCCGGCAGGAGAGGCTGTGGCGCCAGCAACCGCTGAGGGCCAAACCGCTTTGAAGTCTGGCCACAAGAGTGCATTTTCTAAGCTGCCCAAGGCAGGTAGGGAGTGAGAGCGCGCCCACCACAAAGCGGTAAAGAAGGCACCGAAGAACATCACTTCAGAGAAGATGAACCACGTCATGCTCCAGCGGTATGACAAATCAATCTTGTGACCAAACTGCCCGCTTTCGCTTTCGTGGATGGCCTCACTGAACCACTGAAACAGGACCACCAAAAACCAAATCAAACCTGCGAACAGCGGGTACTTGCCCCACTCCTCGCCATTGATCCATTGGCCTGCGCCCAAGATCACCAAAAACAATCCAAACGCAGCCATGGCTGGATGGCGTGATGGATGGGGCACATAGTAATAAGGCGTTGTGCCGTGTGCTGTAGAACTCATACTTGCTCCTGCTCTCTCTTAAACCAAATCTGTCTCAAAAATTTACAAAGTGATGGGCTGTGCCACCACCCAATTGACCAAGGCAATTAAGCCCAAAACAAAAATCAGCGCCAAACATAGGCCAACCACAATCACATGAAAAGGGTTGAGCTTGGCCATGTCTTCTTGGCCATCGCTGTTTTTTCTGATGCCAATGAAAGACCAAAGCACCGCTTGCACGGTGCGAAAAATTGACATCTCACCACCGCTCATGAACCCACCCTTGGTGAGATCAACGCGGCAGGCACTGATGCCACCGGCGTAGAGCTTGGCGCAGGCGGCGTTTTGCCACCCACTTCAAAGAATGTGTACGACAAGGTAATGGTGGTCACATCTTTTGAAAGCTTAGGGTCAATCACAAAAGCAACTGGCCATTCTTTCTTTTCACCAGGCTCAAGGGTGTACTGATTAAAGCAAAAACACTCTAACTTATTGAAGTGCGCTGCCGCTTGATTGGGCGCATAACTGGGAATGGCTTGGGCAGCCATGCGGCGGTTTTGCACATTTTGGAATTGGTACATGACCGTGGTGAGTTCACCAGGGTGCACTTGCACTGAACGCTGCGCTGGCTTGAAGTCCCAAGGACCGCGCGCATTGGCATCAAATTCGACCGTGATGGTGCGCGAATAATCGACTTGCGTGTTGCCTGCCTTGACGTCTTTGCCTGCTGCGCCATTGCCAGGCACTTGACGCTCTGAAAGCGACAAAATGTTGATTCCGGTCATCTCACAGATGTGTTTGTAGAGGGGAATGAGCGCATACCCAAAAGCGAACATACCAGCAGCAACAATGGCCAACTTGCTGACCATTTTGATGTTTTCGCGGTACAGGCTCATATTGCTTTTTAGATTGCGTCGGTTGTTAGCGGGAAGTGAGCAAAATCATCTTGACCAAGAAGCCCACAAAGAAAACAACAGCCACTGAGGCCAAGATAAGGCCCAAGCGCGCGTTGTTTTTCTTTTGCTCAGGGGTTGCGGCCATGACGCTTCAGTGCTTCTCTTAACCAATCACTCGGGTTGCCGTGGCATCCAGCTTGGGAGGGTTTTCAAAGGTGTGGAAAGGTGCAGGTGAAGGAACTTCCCACTCCAAACCTTCAGCGGCTTCCCATGGTTTTTGTGCTGCTTTTTCGCCCTTACCGCGCATGCAAGGCAGCACCACGAACAAGAAGAAATAAACCTGCGCAAAACCGAAGAAGAAACCACCCACAGAGGCAATGGCATTGAAGTCGGCAAACTGCATGGGGTAGTCGGCGTAGCGACGTGGCATACCGGCCAAGCCCAAGAAGTGCATGGGGAAAAAGGTGACGTTGAAGGAGATGAGTGACCACCAGAAGTGCAGCTTGCCGCGGCCTTCGTTGTACATCACGCCTGTCCACTTAGGCAACCAATAGTAGGCACCCGAGAACATGGCAAACAAAGAGCCCGCCACCAAAACGTAGTGGAAGTGGGCCACCACGTAGTAAGTGTCTTGCAACTGGATATCAATAGGCGCCATGGCCAAAATCAGTCCGGTGAAGCCGCCCATGGTGAACACAAAGATGAAGCCAATGGCAAACAACATGGGTGCTTCAAAGGTCATGGAGCCGCGCCACATGGTAGCAATCCAGTTGAAAATTTTCACAGCGGTAGGCACTGCAATCAGCATGGTGGCGTACATGAAGAACAACTGACCTGTCACAGGCATGCCGGTTGTGAACATGTGGTGAGCCCACACAATGAAAGACAAAATGGCAATGGAGGAAGTGGCGTACACCATGGAGGCATAACCGAACAACCTCTTGCGTGAAAACGCTGGAACCACTTGGCTGATGATGCCGAAGGCCGGCAAAATCATGATGTACACCTCGGGGTGACCGAAGAACCAGAAAATGTGTTGGTACATGACGGGGTCGCCGCCGCCAGCTGGGTTGAAGAAGCTGGTACCGAAGTGACGGTCAGTGAGCGTCATGGTGATCGCGCCAGCCAACACAGGCATCACGGCAATCAACAAGTAAGCCGTAATGAGCCATGTCCAAGCAAACATGGGCATCTTCATGAGCGTCATGCCAGGGGCACGCATGTTCAGAATGGTCACAATGATGTTGATAGAGCCCATGATGGACGAGGCGCCCAAGATGTGCAACGCAAAAATGCCAGCGTCCATAGACGGGCCCATTTGCAATGTCAGGGGTGCGTACAAAGTCCAACCTGCAGCTGGTGCGCCACCAGGCATGAAGAAAGAACCAGCCAACATCACCGCCGCAGGAATCATGAGCCAGAAGCTGAAGTTGTTCATGCGGGCAAAGGCCATGTCGGCCGCGCCAATTTGCAAAGGAATCATCCAGTTTGCAAAGCCCACAAAGGCCGGCATGATGGCACCAAACACCATGATCAAACCGTGCATGGTGGTGAGTTGGTTGAACAACTCAGGATTGACCAATTGCAAACCTGGCTGATACAGCTCTGCGCGAATGAGCAGGGCCAAAATGCCGCCAATCATGAGCATGGTGAAGCTGAACAACAAGTACAAAGTACCGATGTCTTTGTGGTTGGTCGCAAACACCCAACGGCGCCAGCCTTCTGGAGCACCGTGATGGTCATGGTCGTCGTGACCATGGGCTTGATCGTGAGGATGTAGAACTGCGCTCATCTTGATTTCCTATAAATACTTGTCAAGGTACTAAATTACTTGCGTGCAGCCAATACTTCAGCCGGTTGCACCACTTGCCCAGTCTTGTTGGACCAATTGTTTTTCGTGAAAGTGATCACTGCCGCAATTTCGGTATCGGACAGTTGTTTCCATGCAGGCATGGCTTGATTGTTTTGGCCATTGAGCAAAATCATGATTTGTTTGGCTTTGTCCGCGTCGAGCACCACAGCAGCACCGTCAAGTGCCTTGATGGGGCCAGCGCCCTTGCCAGTGGCTTGGTGACATGCAACGCAATTGGCTGCGTAAACTTTTTCGCCCCGCTTCAGTGAATCTTCCAATGCCCAAACTTTGGTGGGGTCATCGGCTTTGGCAGCCATTTTCTTTTTCTCAGCATCGACCCATTTTGTGTAGTCTTCAGCAGAGACAACCTTGACATGAATGGGCATGTAGGCGTGTTCTTTGCCGCACAACTCTTGGCACTGACCGTGGAAATCACCCACGCGGTCGGCACGGAACCAGGTGTCACGCACAAAGCCAGGAATAGCATCTTGCTTGATGCCCAAAGAAGGCACAGCGAAAGCGTGAATCACGTCGTTTGCAGTGGTAATGACACGCACTTTTTTGCCGACAGGCACGACCAAAGCGTTGTCAACCTTCAATAGGTAATCGTCGCCAGCAGGCTTGCCTGCATTGGACATTTCGCGATGCGCATTGTCCAAGGTAGAGATAAAGCCAATACCTTCGCCTTCACCCTTGATGTAGTCGTAGCCCCATTTCCACTGGTAGCCAGTGGCTTTGACGGTGAGGTCTGCATTGGTGGTGTCTTTGGAGGCCACCAAAACCTTGGTAGCAGGCAATGCCATCAAGATCACGATGATGAACGGGACGATGGTCCAAATGATTTCAACCGTCATGGACTCATGAAACGTGGCGGGCTTGTGACCCACTGATTTGCGGTGTTTCCAAATGGAATAAAACATAACAGCAAACACAGCCACAAAAATGACTGTACACAAGACCATCATGAACACATGAAGAGAGTGTTGCTCTTCGGCAATTTTGGAGGCCGCGGGGTGAAAATCCAATTGATTGACAGCGGGGCCGCCAGGCAAATCGTTAACGGCATAGGCTGCGGTCGCAACCCACGCACCAGCCCAGATACCTGCTTTGCTAAGCAAAGAGGACAATGCTTTGGAAATACTCTTCATAGTTTTCACAAACTTCCAAGTTTCAAATGAAACCACTACAGTTATAAAAAGGGAATGCTTAGTGTTACACCGTTGACCGCTCGAATGAGCAAAGAGATTCGGGTTAACGCGAGGAATTTTAACCGAGTTGAAGGCCTAGTTTGAGCTTTATCAAACTTGATCGTGTTTCTTTTGGGGGTTTTGAAGCATTTGACGCATGTCATCCAAGTCAATTTCACTTTGTGAAGTTATTTTGACGCGGGCTTGTGGTTTGAGTGCATGACCATAAACCACCTCGAAAGTGAGCGCCAATCGGCCTTCCGAGTCAATTTGGGCCAAAGACAAAAGGGCATTTTGGAAATTTTTGTACCAATTTTTGCCACGCAATCCCGCAAACCTGCTGACGTGAAAATTACGCCCTAACCTACGCAAATCTTCAACAAGCTTTTCTGGATTGACGTAAGTCAAGGTGATCTTTTCCATGTCCATCACAGGTTCTGCAAATCCTGCATGCACCAGCATGTCGCCCCAGTCGTGCATGTCGGTGAATTCATGCGATGGCATGGGCCAGTCCATGCGCGCATAAACCGTTCTCAATTCTTGCAAGGTGTCAGGGCCCAAACATGAAAACATCAAGAACCCATCGACAGCCAATACACGATGCCATTCGGCCAACAAGGCCTGGGGGTCTGCGGCTTGGTGAAGCAACATGTTGGCCCAGACCATGTCCATGCTGTGAGGCTTCAAAGGGGCCGTTTTTAACTTCGACTGAAACCAAGTTGAGGGCTTCCACCAGGGCGCTGATGCATTGGCTTGAACCCATGCCATTTCATCTTGTCGATCGGCCGACAAATGCCCAATGGCTTGGGGGTAGCGCTTTTGCAGTAAGGCCAAAACATTCAAACCTGCGCGAATCGGGTTCCAACAAACCCAAGACTTAGGTTGTAGGCGAATGAATTCAAGTCTTTCTTCCATGCGCCTGGCCACTTCTTCGTGCAGCCAAGGCGAAGTCACGCTGCTTGGTTTGTAGGGCTTTGGGCCCAAAGCCAACGCGGCCCATCTGCGGGCTGCAGTGGGGTCTAGGCTTGGGGGGCGTTCTTGGGGCATGCGAATGAAAGCAATTTGAAAAGCTATGGGTTCAGTACGCGAAGTATATTGATTTGCAATGTACATCCCTAGCCAATGCGCCATTTGCAGAGCATGGCCCTCCCATGCCATTTGCGATGCGTGTGTGGCAGCTTTTGGCAGACCGGTACCAAGGTGCCAACAATGCGCCGCCGAATCAGCCCTCCAAATTTGCAGGGCTTGCCTTCAAAACCCACCCATGCTCAATGCGTGTTGGGCGGCCATGTCTTACACCTGGCCTTGGGTAACGCTCATTGGGCAGTTCAAATTTCAAAATCACCCCAGCTGGGCAAGGCAGTTTGCCTTGTTGATGCACAGTACGCCCTACGTGGCCGACGCCCTGGAGCAAGCGCAAGTGCTGATCCCCATTCCGCTGTCGTTCCAGCGCCTGTCTGAACGAGGCTTTAACCAATCTTTGGTGTTTTCGCAACAATTAACCCGTGAAAAAACACAGGTCAGCAGTTTACTGAGAATGCGCAACACGCTGGCACAAAGCTCCCTGCCCCGAAATGAAAGACTGACCAACTTGAAAGGTGCTTTTGCAGTCGCCCCTTTCATGGCAGCCAAGCTCAGAGGACAACGCATCTTGCTCATCGACGATGTCATGACCAGTGGCGCCACGCTCAATGCAGCCGCACATGTTTTAAAGCAAGCAGGTGCTGCTCAGGTTTCAGCCTTGGTCTTTGCTAGAACACCTGCCTAAAGCAACGACAATAGCGACATGTTTCAAATTGTTTTGGTAGAGCCTGAAATTCCGCCCAACACGGGCAATGTGATTCGCCTTGCGGCCAACACAGGTTGCGCCTTGCACCTTATTGAGCCGCTGGGTTTTTCCATGGATGACAAGCACATGCGACGTGCTGGGCTTGACTATCACGAGTACGCCAAGGTCAAGCGCCATGCCAACTGGGCTGAGTTTTTAGCCACCGAACAACCCAACTTAGCGCGCGTGTTTGCCCTCACCACTCGCGGCACACGTTATGTGCAAGACGCATCATTTCAAAAAGGCGATTGGCTGGTGTTTGGCGCCGAGACGCGCGGACTAGCGCCAGAGTTGCGCGAAAGCTTTGCGCCAGAAAATCGCTTGAAACTGCCTATGTTAGAAGGTCAGCGCAGCTTGAACTTGTCCAACAGTGTGGCGGTCACGGTGTATGAAGCATGGCGGCAAAATGCTTTTGCCAAGCTGCCTTAGAACTTTGAACAGCGTAGTTTGTTCAAACGTAATAACGCGCCAAAGATTCTGCAATGCAAGCGGGCTTTTCTGAGCCCTCGCGCTCGATGCTCATCTCCCATGTGAACTGCATGCCATTGCCATCAATGGGCACGGCATTCAACAATTTCATATGGCCGCGCAATTTACTGCCCACTGGCACAGGGGATGTGAAGCGAACTTTGTTCAAGCCATAGTTCACGCCCATGCGTACATTTTCTATTTTGATGGCGCTTTGCGACAACTTCGGAATGAGCGACAGCGTTAGAAAGCCATGCGCAATGGGCGCACCAAAAGGCCCCGCCTTGGCTTTTTCGACATCGATGTGAATCCATTGATGATCGCCAGTAGCCTCGGCAAACATGTTGACTTGTTCTTGCGTGATTTCGGTCCATGGCGAAACCGCCACGGTTTGGCCAATGCACGCTGCGAGTTCTTGAAGGGTTTGAAATATTTTCATAGGATGCACTCTAACCAGCTTTTCATCAGAGATCAATCACGACATTGCCCAATTGACCTGCTTCTACAGCTTCGTGGGCTTGCACAATTTGATCCAACGAAAAGCGAGCGCCAATGGTGTGCTGAAGTTGCCCTGCTGCCAGCAATTCGTTTGTGCGATTGACACACCAAGTTCTGTCTGCCGGCAACAAGTCGTAGACCAAGAAAAATTTCAAACCAAGGGAGTTAAATAACAGGGGGCGAAAGGTCAGAGGAATATCGCCCACCACATTGGAGCCATATCCAATCAATTGTCCATGCGGCGCTAGGCCACCTTGGGTGACCCACTGCGATGCCGTTGCAAAGTCCATGTCAATGATCACATCAACACCGCGGCCGCCACTGAAAGCTTTCAAGTTCGCAAGCACTGGCTCTGTTTTGTAAAAAATGGTTTCAACAGCACCTGCGGCTTTTGCGTGTGCGGCCTTCTGCTCTGAACCCACTGTGCCAATGACTTGACCGCCGTATTGCGTCACCATTTGGGTGATGTAGTGCCCCACTGCAGAAGATGCGCCAGTGACTAACACTTTTTTACCGCGCAAGTTTTCGTTGCCTGCCAAGTGCACGGCTTGAACAGCTGTCAAACCCGGAATGCCCATGCACGCACCGGCTGCAAAGTCGATGTTGTCTGGAAGTTTCACGGCTTGAGCTGTAGGCAACACAATGAATTCAGAGGCGGTGCCATGAGGACGCTGCCACTGCGCATTCCAAATCCAAACACGCTCGCCCACACGTTGCTTTGAGACGCCCTCGCCTACCGATTCAATGATGCCAGCACCATCGCTGTGCGGCACCACCCATGGATCGGTTAAGGGCTTTGCGCGGCGCGATTTCACATCGGAAGGGTTGACACCCGAGGCGGCCAATCGAACACACACTTCGCCTGCGCCGGAAGCCTTGAGGGGCAAGGACCCCAGCACCATCACATCGCGGGCTTCACCATTTTTTTCATACCAAGCGGCACGCGTTGTCAAAGTCGAGCTCATTCCTGAATCCTTAAACGCGTTCCAAAATTACAGCAATGCCCTGACCCACACCAATGCACATGGTGCACAGCGCATAGCGGCCACCCGTGGCATGCAAACGATTCACAGCCGTGGTGGCTAAGCGTGCACCCGAGGCACCCAATGGATGACCCAAAGCAATGGCGCCGCCCCAAGCATTGACCCGTTCGTCGTCGTCTTTCAAACCCAACATGCGCAATACAGCCAAGCCCTGCGCTGCAAATGCTTCGTTCAATTCGATCACATCGATTTGATCCAAGCTGAGACCTGTTTGCGCCAAAACTTTCAGAGTGGCGGGTGCAGGACCAATGCCCATGACGCGTGGAGCAACACCCGCTGTGGCCATGCCCACAACACGTGCTTTGGGCGTGAGGCCATATTTGCCCGCCAGCGTTTCGTTGGCCAACAACAAGGCGCATGAGCCATCGTTCACGCCACTGGCATTGCCTGCGGTCACAGTGCCATCGGGGCGCACCACGCCTTTGAGTTTGGACAAGGATTCCATGCTGGTTTCGCGCGGATGTTCGTCTTGGTCGACCACAATGGCATCGCCCTTTTTCTGGGGAATGGTGACCGCCGTAATTTCGCGCGCCAAGTGGCCAGCCTTTTGCGCCGCCACGGCTTTCATCTGGCTTGCTAAGGCCATGCGGTCTTGTGCTTCGCGTTCAATTTTGTAATCGGTGGCCACGTTTTCGGCAGTCTCAGGCATGGAGTCCACACCGTATTTTTCTTTCATCAATTTATTCACAAAGCGCCAGCCAATGGTGGTGTCATAGACCGCGTTGTTGCGGCTAAAAGCTGTCTCGGCTTTGGGCATTACAAACGGTGCGCGACTCATGCTTTCAACGCCACCTGCAATCATCAAACCAGCTTCTCCCGATTTGATGGCGCGCGCAGCAGAACCGACGGCATCCAAACCTGAGCCGCACAAACGGTTGAGAGTAGCGCCCGGTACATCCATCGGCAGACCTGCCAATAAACTGCTCATGTGCGCCACGTTGCGGTTGTCTTCACCCGCTTGATTGGCGTTGCCATAAAAAACATCCGTCACGGCAGCCCAATCAACTTGCGGGTTGCGGGCCATCAGAGCACGCAATGGAATGGCGCCAAGGTCATCTGTGCGAATGCTGGACAAAGCGCCCCCATATCGACCGAAAGGGGTCCGGATGGCATCGCAAATAAAGGCTTGTGTGATGTTGTTGCTCATGGTTTTACTTTTAAAGAGTTCGTCATTTCAAGAATCATGCAATATAGTGCACGCCCCACCTTAATTCAAGCCCTGATTCCACCTAGGAGACAATCTTCCCATGCTGATACAACCTTCTCAAGCCGATGTGCGGCGATTTTTTTGTGGGGCTTATGCCAAATCTCGGTCTGGGTACAAGCTGGAACCGATCGAAATTTTGGCAAGCCAATGGATCGATGAACATCCTGAATACCACGCCGAGTTGGCCGATGTCGATGCCGCTTTGGCCAACATGCTTTTGGTGAACCCCAATCGCGACAATCCTTTTTTGCACCTGTCAATGCACTTGTCGATCAGCGAACAGTGCAGCATTGATCAACCACGCGGCATTCGCCAAGCGGTTGAATTGCTGAGTCACAAAAAGCAATCCTTGCACGAGGCTCATCACGCCACGATGGAATGCTTGGGTCGGATGATTTTTGAAAGCCAGAGAGCCGGCCAAATGCCGGATGGCCAGATCTACATTGACTGCGTGCAAAGGCACGCAACAAAAGACTAAAGTTTCAACGGAATTAGCGGAATTTAGACTGCGGAACAGTTTTTAGTTCGCCATCCAAAGACCCAATGTAAGCAGACAGGGCCTTCAATTCGTTGTTGGTGTATTGCTTGGCAATGCCGCCCATGACGCCATTCGCGCGGCCCCAAGTGGCTTGGTTTTCAGTCTTGTACGACTTCAAAGCCACAAACAAGAAATCTTTGTGCTGACCTGCAATTTTAGGATAGCTAGGGTCAATAGGCTTAGAAAAATTCTCGCCATGGCAAGACACACAAGCGCCTTTTTTCAGCAATTCGGCAACTTTAGCGTCGGGGGCCTTGGCCACCACAGGCGCTGCGCCTTGAACCACGCCGTGTTGAGCGTAGTAGGCTGAAATATCAGCAATGTCTTGGTCGGTGAGGCTGGTGGCAATACCGCGCATGGTGGGGTGCTTGCGGTCCCCTTTTTTATAGGCGTTCAAAGAAGAAGCAATGTACTTTTCACTTTGACCCGAGATCATAGGAACGCGGTACACCTCCGGAAAGCTGGCCTGGTAACCTTTAATGCCGTGGCAACCAATGCACATGGCAATCTTGGCTTCGCCAGCTTTGGCGTTGCCCTGCACGTCTTGTGCGTGGGCTGAGAAAATGGTCGCTGAAGCGACAGTTAAAGCGATCAATGAGGATAACAAAGCGTTCATTTTGCGAGCACAATCAAACTAATACTGATGAAAATCAATGCAGGATTATATAGAGTGAGCCTACGCAATCCTGACTTTTGTCATTTCTTATAACTTTTAATCCACTTTTGCTGCCAATTATGAAATTCCAAGGGACCGAAAACTACGTTGCCACGCAAGATTTAAAGCTGGCCGTTAATGCCGCCATCACTTTAAAGCGCCCTCTTTTGGTGAAAGGCGAACCCGGAACGGGTAAAACCATGTTGGCCGAAGAGGTGTCAGAAGCCTTGGGCCTGAAACTCATTCAGTGGCACATCAAATCAACCACCAAAGCGCAACAAGGCCTTTATGAATACGACGCCGTAAGCCGTCTGCGCGACAGCCAACTGGGCGATGAAAAAGTCAAGAGCATCGAAAACTACATCATCAAGGGGGTGTTGTGGCAAGCCTTTACCGCCGATGAGCCTGTGGCTATTTTGATTGATGAGATCGACAAAGCCGACATCGAGTTCCCCAACGACTTGCTCCGCGAAATCGACCGAATGGAGTTTTATTGCTACGAAACCCGACAACTGATCAAAGCCAAAACTCGCCCTGTGGTGTTTATCACTTCTAACAATGAGAAGGAATTGCCCGACGCGTTCTTGCGCCGCTGCTTCTTCCACTACATCAAGTTCCCAGAAGCCGACACCATGAAGCAAATTGTGGATGTGCACTTCCCCAATTTGAAAAAAGAGTTGCTCACGGTGGCCTTGAAAAACTTTTACGATGTGCGCGGCTTGCCTGGTTTGAAAAAGAAGCCTTCTACCAGTGAACTGCTAGATTGGCTCAAACTGTTGGTGGCTGAAGACATTCCATTAGAAGCATTGCAAAGTGCAGACCAAAAAGTCAGTGTGCCGCCACTGGTAGGCGCCTTGCTGAAAAACGAACAAGATGTGAGCTTATTTGAAAAGTTGGTTTTCATGAACCAGCGCAATCGCTGAGAACAATTCAATGGCCCGCAACTTACTTCTTGAAGGCATTTCAGACGCCCTTGGCTTTATTGGAGGCGCCTTGGCAGGCTTTTGGGTGGGCCGATTACTAGGCTGGAATATTTTTTCCGCGGGCTACGGCAACGAAAGCATTGGTGACATTGTTCTTGTAGGCTTGGGCGGTGGCTTGGGTTTGCAAATGGCTCGCCGTTGGCAAGCCAGCCAACAAGCCAACTCAGATTCTGAGGCCGATGCCAAAGAAGATCGGAAAGACAAGTGATGAGCACACCCCATTCTTTCCTTCAAGACACTCAGCTTTCGGGCAAGCATGTCCAATTGGTCCCCCTTTCTATGGCGCACCACACTGAGCTGATTGAAGCCGTGAAGGATGGCGAACTTTGGCGGCATTGGTACACCTTCATACCCACGCCCGAAAAAATGGCCGATGAAATTTCGCGCCGTTTGAACTTGCACCAACAAGGCAGCATGTTGCCCTTTGCAGTTTTGCAAGATGGCAAAGCGGTGGGCATGACCACCTACATGAACATTGATGCGCCCAACAAGCGCGTTGAAATTGGCTCTACTTGGTACCGCGCCAATGTGCAGCGCTCCCCCCTCAACACCGAATGCAAACGTCTTTTGTTGGCGCACGCTTTCGAGCAACTCAATTGCATTGCCGTGGAATTTAGAACCCATTTTTTCAACCAACAAAGCCGAAATGCCATTGAGCGTTTGGGCGCCAAATTGGACGGGATCTTGCGCAACCATGCCATCAACACCCACCCCGACGCCGTGGGCGCGCTGCGCGATACGTGCGTCTACAGTATTTTGAACACCGAGTGGCCTTCTGTGAAAGCTCACTTGGATTACCAACTCAGTCGTGCGCGCAAGGCCTGAACCATGCTGATCGATTTCTTTTACACCCTTCGCGCCGCCAAAGTGCCGGTGTCTGTTCGCGAGTACCTCAATGTGCTTGAAGCCCTGCAAGCCAACGTGATCGGCCCTGCCTCCGATGCGTGCAGCATTGACGACTTCTATCACTTAAGCCGCACCGTCATGGTGAAAGACGAGAAGCATTACGACAAGTTTGACAAAGCCTTTGGTGCTTACTTCAAAGGGGTCGAGATGCTCACAGACTTCACCAAAGAAGTGCCGCTTGAATGGTTGCAAAAGATTCTAGAAAAAGAACTCACGCCCGAACAAATAGCCGCCATTGAAAAAATGGGCTGGGACGAGCTCATGGAGACATTGAAGAAACGTCTTGAAGAACAAAAAGAACGCCACGAGGGTGGCAACAAATGGATTGGCACTGGTGGCACATCGCCTTTTGGCAATGGCGGCCAAAACCCTCAAGGCATTCGCATTGGCGGCAAGGGCGGCCAACGCAGCGCAGTGAAAGTGTGGGAACAACGCGCCTACCGCGACTACGACGACACCCAAGAACTGGGCACTCGCAACATCAAAGTGGCACTGCGCCGCCTGCGCAAGTTTGCGCGCGAAGGCTCGGTTGAAGAGCTCGACTTGCCCGATACCATTCGCGCCACAGCCGCCAACGCCGGCTACCTAGACATTAAGATGATTCCGGAGCGCCACAACAATGTAAAAGTGCTGTTGCTCATGGATGTGGGTGGCACCATGGACGACCACATTGCGCGCGTGGAAGAATTGTTCTCGGCTGCCAAAGCCGAATTCAAGCATTTAGAGTTTTATTATTTCCACAACTGCGTTTATGACTTCATGTGGAAGAACAACAAACGCCGCTACGCCGAAAAGTTTCCAACTTGGGACATTTTGCGCAAGTACAACAAAGACTACAAGCTGATCTTTGTGGGCGATGCCACCATGAGCCCCTATGAAATTTTGCAACGCGGCGGCAGCGTGGAATACAACAACGAAGAAACCGGCGCAGAGTGGCTACAACGCCTGACGCACACCTTCCCCAAATACGCCTGGATCAACCCCGAGCCGCAGGGCGTTTGGCAATACCGCCAAAGCATTGCCGTCATTCAACAACTCATGAGCAACCGCATGTTCCCCCTCACCCTCAAGGGTTTGGAAGATGCCATGCGCATGATGAGCAAATAAAGCAGCTATCAGTCAACTTTTTGGGATTTCAAAATGACCAAGGCCTATCTCATTGGACAAGTCACAGTTCACAATCCCGAGGGCTATCAAAAGTACGCTCAGCATGTGCCTGCTTCGCTGGTTCCACATGGCGGCAAATATTTGGTTAGAGGTGGCAAGGACACGCAACTAGAGGGGCAAGCCCAAGGACTCCGCAAGGTTGTGATTGAATTTCCGAGCCGGGCAGCTGCAGAAGCTTGGTATCACGGCCCTGAATACCAGGCCATCCTGCCGCATCGACTGGCCAATTCAGAGGGGCACATTGTTTTGGTCGATGGGTTTGACGGCTAAAATCCTGCAACCGCCGCCGTAGTTCAATGGATAGAACGAGTGCCTCCTAAGCGCTAGATACAGGTTCGATTCCTGTCGGAGGCACCAGTTGGCGCTGGTCTTTCAACCCGCAGCACTCAACTGTCCAACTCAATCTTTCGTTCCTTGGCCAACTTGGTCCAGCGCTCTATGTCAGCTTTTACATAGGCCGTGAACGCATCTGGCGACAATGGCATCAATGCCACAGCCTCAGAGGAAAGTTTGTCTTTAAAGTCTTGCTGTGCCAGCACTTGGCTGAGTGCATCGCTCAAAGTTTTCACCACAGCAGGCGGCATGCCAGCGGGCCCCACAATACCGTACCACTGCTGGCCATCGAAGCCCTTGAAGCCAAGCTCTTCAAAGGTAGGCACATCTTTTAGCAGCTCGTGACGGCGCGGCCCTGTCACAGCCAGAGGACGCATGCGGCCACTGCGAATATGCGGCAAGGCACCGGCCAAGCTTGGGAACAAGGCTTGGGTTTGACCCGAAATCAAATCCACATTGGCAGGCGCCACACCGCGGTAAGGAATGTGAATCATGAACAGACCGGTTTGCTGCTTAAACAGTTCGCCCACCAAGTGAGTCAAGGAGCCAGCGCCAGCAGAGCCATAAGCAACTTTGCCAGGGCGGCTTTTGACATACTCAATGAATGACTTCACATCGTTTGCAGGCACGCCTGGGTTGACGCAAAGCACATTGGGCGCGGTGCCAATCATGCCCACCGATGTAAAGTCTTTGATGGCGTCATAAGACAGTTTGCGCGTGGCAGGCGATGTGCCGTGTGTGGCCACATAAGACTGCAGCAATGTGTATCCATCTGGGTTGCTGCGCGCCACGTTTTGACACGCAATGGCGCCGCCGCCACCGGAAATATTTTCAATCACCAAGCTTTGACCAAGTACCTTGGCCAATCTTTCGCACGTTGCCCTGCCAATCATGTCGGCACCGCCGCCAGCAGCAACAGGCACGATGTAACGAATTGTTTTGCTGGGGTAAGCGCTTTGAGCCAAGGCAGCAGGCACCATGGAGGCGGCGCCCAAAGAAGCTGTGGTCAAAAGCATTTGTCGGCGAGTTTTTGAAATCATGTCTGTCTCCGTTTTCATTTTGATCCAGCCTCATTTGGAAGCCTTAAAGGCAATTTTTTTTGAGTGCCATCACGTCTTGATGTAAATCACTGGCCCACTCTCGGCGATTTCTGCCTTGGGCCATTTGAAGCTCGCCAAAATTGACCACCGCCTTCAAGCCCTTTGCATTGAGTGTGCTCCAAATAGAAGCAAGCAAAGTGTCATCACCCACAAACCTAGCAGCCATGCTGATGCTGTGGGTGTAAGTATCGACAAACTGCAAAGCCAAAGTTTGAATGGGGGCATCGCCCTCAATGGCCGATTGAATGAGGTTGGAATGAAAAGGCAACATGCCAATGCCATCGCCGGTGGTGCCTTCTGGAAACACGGCTAAAACTTCACCAGCACGCAACGACTGCGCCATGTCTTTGACCATGCGCATGGCATCTTTTCTTTGTGCTCTTTCAATGTACAGAGTGCCTGCCCCTGTCGCCAAAGTGCCCAGCAGCGGCCACCCTCTCAATTCAGACTTCGACACAAAGCGGCAATGGCGTGTGGCATGAATGACCAAAATATCCAACCACGAAATGTGATTGCAAACCAAAAGCGCAGGACCTGCTAGCACAGGCTTGCCGCGCACTTGTAAATCGATGTCCCATATTCGCAAAAGTTGCATAGCCCACGCTTGAACGCGTGCTTCACGCTGCTCGGGTGTGAACTGGGGAAAGCGAAAATAAATGGTGACCCAACCCATCAGGACATGCCAAAGACCTCGCAGCAATTTAAAGGCTGCGCGCATGCTTAGGCTTGGTACGCTATTTGTCCGCCGACCAAGGTGTACCGAACACGTCCAGGCAAATCGTAGCCCGAAAACGGAGTGAACTTGCCTTGACTGCGCAAGTTCTGTGCTGTCACTTGCCAATGCGCTTCAGGATCCAAAATACACACGTCAGCCTGAGCACCCACCTTCAGTTGGCCCATGTCTTGTTTGAGCACACGCGCCGCTTCGTGGGTGACGGTGGCCATGGCACGCATCAGTGGCACTTTGCTGTCTTGCGACCATTTAAGGGCCAAGCTAAGCAACAATTCGAGACCCGTGGCGCCGGGTTCGGCTTCTGCAAAAGGCAATGCTTTTTCATCCTCGCTAACGGGGCTGTGGTCAGACACTAAGGCATCGATGGTGCCGTCGGCCAAGGCTTCACGCAGTGCATCGCGGTCGCGTTGCTGACGCAGAGGAGGCGACACGCGCGCTCGGCTGTCAAAGTAGCCCACATCGGCATCGGTTAAGTGCAATGAATTGATGCTGACATCGCAAGTGATGGGCAAACCCCCTGCTTTGGCTTGGCGCACCAAGGCCACACCCGCAGCGCTGCTGATGCGGCACAAGTGAACATGAGTTTGGGTACTTTTAAGCAATTCAAAGATGGTGTGCAAAGCAATGGTTTCTGCGGCCACAGGAACGCCTGACAAACCCATGCGCGTAGCCAAGGGACCACTGGCCGCCACACCTTTGCCCAAATGCAATTCTTGCGGACGCAACCACACGGTGTAGCCAAATGAGTTGGCGTATTGCAATGCACGCTGCAACACTTGCGTGTTTTCAAGTGCCACTTCAGCTTGGCTGAAGCCCACACAACCGGCTTCTGTGAGTTGTACCATTTCCGTTAGGATTTCGCCCTTCAAACCGCGCGTCAATGCACCTAGCGGCATGACCTTAGAACGATTGAGTTTTTCGGCTTTGAAGCGAAGCATTTCTACAAGGCCAGGCTCGTCCAATACGGGGTCTGTATCGGGCGGACACACCAAACTGGTCACACCTCCTGCCACGGCAGCGGCCAGTTCTGAATCGAGCATGCCTTCATGTTCGTGGCCGGGCTCTTTTAAGCGCACAGACAAATCAACCAAGCCAGGCATCACGATGCAGCCTTTGGCATCGATGGTTTTCTGGGCTTGAAAACCCTCAGGCGCTTTGCCAATGGCCACAATTTTGCCGGCCGATATGGCTACGTCGGCCACCGCATCTGTTTTGCTTTGTGGGTCTAGCACCCTGCCGCCTTGAATCAAAATTTTCATGGTCTTTGTTCTTTCTTCTTTTTTCAGGCTTCGTTGCCCGCCACGATACTCATCACCGCCATGCGCACCGCAATGCCAAAGGTCACCTGCGGCAAGATCACGCTTTGCGGTCCATCCACCACCGCAGAATCAATTTCGACACCGCGGTTAATGGGGCCTGGGTGCATCACGATGGCATCGGGTTTGGCCAGTTGCAGTTTTTCGGGTGTGAGGCCAAAGCGTTTGAAATACTCTTGGCTAGAGGGCAACAAAGCTCCGCTCATGCGCTCGTTTTGCAAACGCAAGGTGATGATCACATCGCAGTTCTTAATGCCTTCTTCTAAATTGTGAAACACCTTCACACCCATTTGAGACATGTCTGATGGCACCAAGGTTTGCGGTCCCACCACACGCACTTCTGCACAGCCCAAAGTGGTGAGTGCATGAATGTCTGAGCGCGCTACGCGTGAGTGCAACACGTCGCCCACAATGGCCACTGTGAGGTTGCTGAATTCTTTTTTGTAGTGGCGAATGGTGTACATGTCTAGCAAACCCTGCGTGGGGTGCGCGTGACGGCCGTCACCGGCATTGACCACGTGCACGTGAGGCGCCACATGTTGCGCAATAAGGTAAGGTGCCCCAGACTCTGAGTGCCGCACGACAAAAATATCGGCCGCCATGGCCGACAAGTTGGCAATGGTGTCAAGCAGCGATTCACCCTTAGACGCAGATGAGCGCGCAATGTCGAGGTTGATCACGTCCGCCGACAAACGCGTTGAAGCAATTTCAAATGTGGTGCGGGTGCGGGTGCTGTTTTCAAAGAACAAATTGAACACGCTTTTGCCGCGCAGCAAAGGCACCTTCTTCACTTCGCGGTCACTCACACTCACAAAGTTAGCCGCAGTGTCTAGGATGTGCGTCAGTATGTCGCGCGACAAACCTTCGGTAGACAGAAGGTGAATGAGTTCGCCGTTCTTGTTGAGTTGGGGGTTGCGTTTGTAGAGCATTGTTATTTTTTTCCTACTGAACTTGATTCATCTTGGGCTTGCACTTCAAAACTGAACTCGCCGTTGCCTAAGCGTGCCAGCGCCAAGGATTGCGAGTCGGGCAAGCTGACGCGAGCGGCTGCAAAGTCGGCTTGAATAGGCAGTTGCCTGCCGCCGCGGTCGACCAACACGGCAAGTCTGACATTGGCGGGGCGACCATAATCAAACATCTCGTTGATCACCGCGCGAATGGTGCGGCCGGTGTAGAGCACGTCGTCCAAAATGAGCACGTCGGCGCCTTGAATTTCAAAGGGCAAGGTGGTTTGCCCACCCGCAGACAAACCGCGTTGTGCAAAGTCATCTCGGTGCATGGCCGAAGAGATGCTGCCATGTTTGCCACTGAGCCCCAAGTCTTTTTGCAAACGCTCAGCCAACCAAGCGCCGCCCGATGTGATCCCTACCAAACGTGTTTCGGATGTGCACATGGATCGCACACCGCGCAAGAGTTCGCCGTAAAGCGCCTCTGCATTCAAAGCCAATGCACTCACGGCAGACTCCTTAAAAATTGTTCCAAAATAATGCAAGCCGAAGCGGCATCAGCATCCTTTGCGCCACTGGCGATGGCTTCGGTGGTGCTATAGCGTTCGTCCACTTCGTAGACATTCAATCCAAAGCGGCCGCGCAGTTGGCGTGCAAACTTTTGGGCGCGCAAGGTGTTCTCATGTGACGCGCCATCGGGGTGAAAAGGCACCCCCACCACCAAGGCATCGGGCGTCCACTCTTTGATGCGTTTTTCTATCAGTGCAAAACGCGCATCGCCTTCGGCCACCACAGTGGCTTGCGGTGTAGCCTGCTTCAGCATTCGATTGCCAGCCGCCACACCCGTGCGCTTGAGCCCAAAATCGAAAGCCAAAAAACTCTGCTGAGACGCAGGCACAGAGAGCGCCTGGTCTAGCATCATGCGTGACCCGCATCGGTTGAAAGCATCCAAGGCTGCAAGCCCAAAAGGGCCAAGGCCTTTTCATAGCGCTGCTCGATGGGCGTTTCAAAAATAATGTCGGGGTTGGCTTCCACAGTGAGCCAACTGTTTTCACCAATTTCAGATTCAAGCTGCCCCTCGCCCCATGATGCATAACCCAAGGTTACCAAGACACGTTTGGGACCAGAGCCGTTGGACAAGGCTTCAAGCACGTCTTTGGAAGTGGTCATGGCCAAGCCTCCTGGCACGCTCAAAGTTGAAGCGTAAATGGAGCTAGCAACTTCTGCTTGATCGGCAGTTTCGTTATTGGCCGGTTCTTTGCTGGCTTCTGAGTTTTCGGCACTGGACAACCAAATAGGTTCATGCAACACAAAGCCTCGCTCGGTTTGAATGGGGCCGCCATGCAATACATTGGATTTCAATAAGTCTTCGCGGTGCAGTGGAAGGTCGACTTTGTCGAACAAATGCTTCAAACTGAGGTCGCCGGGCTTGTTGATGATCAAGCCCATGGCGCCCCGCTCTGAGTGTTCACACAAATAAACCACACTCTTGGCAAAAGTAGGGTCCTCCAGACCGGGCATGGCAATCAAAAAATGATGCGAAAGCAGAGTGGAGGCAAAATCGGCAGACATGTCCCAATTTTAACGGCCTCCAACCCATGCACAAACCCTTTTCTACCGGCTTGGTCTGGTTTCGCAGAGATTTACGCGTTGCAGACAACGCTGCGCTGTTCCACGCCCTCAAAAACTGCACCAAAGTGCATTGCGTGTTCGTCTTTGACACCGAAATCCTGCAGCACCTCCCCTCCCAAGACCGGCGGGTGGCTTTCATTCGAGAATCTTTGGTGGAATTGGACGAATTGCTCAGGGCCGTGGCGCTTCAGGCGGGGGTAGAGGCTTCTCTGGCAGCGCAACTGGGGCTCATCGTTCTGCACGGCAACACCTTGAAGGAAATACCCCATTTGGCCAAGCAAATCGAGGCGCAAGCCGTCTTTGCCAACCACGACGATGAGCCAGCAGCTCTGGGGCGCGATGCCCAAGTTCGTGGCGGCTTGGCCAATGCCGGCATTGCCTTTTATACCTACAAAGACCATGTGGTCTTTGAAAGGCAAGAAGTGCTCACTATGGCGGGCAACCCCTACACCGTGTTCACCCCTTATAAAAACGCTTGGCTGAAGAAAATTCAACCCGAAGATTTGGCCGCATACCCCGTGGCTGAGCATGCGTCAGCCTTGGTGCCAAGGCCGGCTCAGTTCCGCTTGCCTGTTCCAACACTGCCCGACATTGACTTTGAAAACATCGATCTCAAAGCGCTCCACTACAAACCTGGCGTATCGGGTGCTCAGGCATTGCTCGAGGACTTTCTTCACCGCATTGACCGATATGAAGAAACCCGCAATTTTCCTGCTATCAAGGGCCCCAGTTATTTAAGCGTGCACTTGCGCTTTGGCACCATTTCTATTCGGCAGTTGGCTTTGGAGGCCTGGCGCCGTTATAAAACAAGCGAGGGCGCCAGCGTTTGGCTATCAGAGCTTATTTGGCGTGATTTTTACGCTCAAATTCTAGCCAATTTCCCCCATGTCACCGAGCGCTGCTTCAAGCCCGACTACGACGCCATTCCTTGGGACCATGGCCCCCACGGGAAGGCCTTGTTTGCAGCTTGGTGCGAAGGCCGAACGGGTTATCCGCTGGTAGACGCAGCCATGGCGCAAATCAATCAAACGGGTTACATGCATAACCGGCTGCGCATGGTGGTGGCGTCATTTTTAACCAAAGATTTAGGCGTCGATTGGCGCTGGGGCGAAAAATACTTTGCCCAGCATCTCATTGACTTTGACTTATCGGCCAACAACGGCGGTTGGCAGTGGGCCAGTTCAAGCGGCTGCGATGCACAACCCTATTTCAGAATTTTTAACCCCGTAACTCAGAGCGAAAAGTTCGATCCAAAGGGTAAATTCATCAAACGTTATTTGCCGCAGCTGGCTGCGCTTGAGGGCGCCGACATTCATGCCCCATGGGAAGCCAAACCACTGGCACTGCAAGCCGCAGGCATTACCCTAGGAAAAGACTATCCCCTGCCCGTGGTCAACCATGCAGAGGCCCGAGAAAAAACCTTGGCACGCTATGCCGTGGTAAAAAAATCAAGCTGAGTTGGCCTAGGGTGGCCAAATTTAAGCAGCTTAAATGGCCACCATTTCAAAGTCTTCTTTGCGGGCACCGCACTCTGGGCAAGTCCAGTTCATGGGCACGTCGGCCCAAGCGGTGCCAGCGGCAATACCGTCTTCAGGGCAACCAGTAGCCTCGTCGTAAATCCAGCCGCAAATTAAGCACATCCAAGTTTTTGAATCAGTCACGTGTGTCACCAGTGTCGAATAGAATGAAGCGATTGTATCGGGCTTCACTGTAACTCATGACCACGACATTACCGCCGTCAGACCTGCCTCAAGCCGACCTCGAAAACGAAGAGGAAGCCGTCATTGCTTGCGTTTTGGTATTCAACGCCAGCGACCCCAGCGGCGCCAGCGGCATCAGCGCCGATGTTTTGGCCGTTGCTTCTGTGGGCGCCCATGCGCTGCCTGTCCTCACGGGCGCCTATGCCCGCGACTCGTCCCAAATTTTTGACTTTTTCCCCTTAGATGAAGAAGCAGTGGGCGATCAAGCCAAGGCTGTTTTAGAAGACATTCCGCCTCAGGTCATCAAAGTAGGTTTTGTCGGAAGTGCTGAAAATATCAGCATCATTGCAGAACTCACCGCCGACTATGACGGTGTGCCGGTAGTGGCCTACATGCCCAATTTGTCTTGGTGGGAAGACGACAAAATTGATCAATATCTCGATGCCTTTCGCGAATTGCTGCTGCCGCAAACCAGCATTCTGGTGGGTCACCACAGCACTTTGCGCCGTTGGCTTTTGCCCGATTGGTCCAGCGAAAAAAATCCAGGCCCTCGCGATATTGCCAAAGCAGCTGCCGAGCTAGGAGTTCCCTACACGCTGGTCACAGGCATCACCGCCAACGACCAACACATCGACAATGTTTTGGCCACCCCCGAAACCGTGGTGGGCCATGAAAAGTTCGAGCGCATTGAGGCTGTTTTCAGTGGCGCTGGCGAAACACTTTCGGCAGCCCTGGCTGCTCTTATTGCAACAGGGCTAGATGTATCGGCAGCCGCCAGCGAAGCTTTGCATTATTTAGACCGTTGCTTAGACGAGGGCTTTCGCCCTGGCATGGGCAAGGTCATCCCCGATCGCCTATTTTGGGCGCTACCCGATGCCGAGGACGATGAGTCCGAGGCGGAAGGTCCCGACATGAACGCAGATTTTTTCGAAATGTCCATCAATGAAACAAAGCACTGACCTCAACGACACCCTGTTCGAACGCGCTAGAAAAGTTATTCCTGGCGGCGTCAATTCACCCGTGCGCGCTTTTCGCGCAGTGGGCGGCACACCGCGCTTTGTGAAGCGCGCTGAAGGCGCTTACTTCTGGGATGCGAATGGCAAAAAACACATCGACTACATCGGTTCATGGGGTCCCATGATTTTGGGCCATGGCCACCCAGCCGTTTTAGAAGCCGTGCAAAAAGCCGCGCTCGATGGCTTCTCTTTCGGTGCACCTACCGAGCGCGAAGTTGAATTGGTCGAAGCTTTGCTCAAGTTGGTGCCCTCTATGGAAATGGTTCGCTTGGTCAGCTCGGGCACCGAAGCCGGTATGAGCGCAGTACGCTTGGCGCGCGGCGCCACAGGCCGCAGCAAGTTCATCAAGTTTGAAGGCTGCTACCACGGCCATGCCGATGCCTTGCTGGTCAAAGCCGGCTCAGGCTTGGCCACCTTTGGCAACCCCACCAGCGCCGGCGTACCGCCTGAAGTGGTGCAACACACCTTGGTGCTCGAGTACAACAACATCGAGCAATTGGAAGAAGCTTTCAAACTTCATGGCCCTGAGTTGGCCTGCCTCATGATCGAGCCCATTGCAGGCAACATGAACTTTGTGCGCGCCAGCGTGCCCTTCATGAAGCGCTGCCGCGAACTGTGCAGCCAATACGGCGCGCTCTTGGCGTTTGACGAAGTCATGACCGGTTGCCGCGTGGCTTTGGGCAGCGCTCAAAGCGTTTACGCCAAAAGCATTCCAGGCTTCGAGCCCGACATGACCGTCATGGGCAAAGTGATTGGCGGTGGCATGCCCTTGGCAGCCTTTGGCGGCAAGCGCGCCGTCATGGAACAGCTCGCACCTTTGGGCCCTGTGTATCAAGCGGGTACTTTGAGTGGCAACCCTGTGGCCACTGCATGCGGCTTGGCCACATTGGCAGAAATTAGCAAGCCCGGATTTTTTGATGCACTAAGCGCCACCACACGGTCCTTGGTCGATGGCCTTACTGCTGCTGCCAAAGCCGAAGGGGTGCCATTTGCAGGCGACAGCGAAGGCGGCATGTTTGGCTTCTTCTTATTGCCCACCTTGCCAAGCAACTACCCGCAAGTCATGAAAACCGATGGCACCAAGTTCAACACTTTGTTCCACGGTTTGCTAGACCGCGGCGTGTACATTGCACCCGCACTTTACGAAGCAGGCTTTGTGAGTGGCGCGCACACCGCACAAGACATTGCCGACACCGTGAGTGCTGCGCGCGAGATTTTCAAAACGCTGGCTTAAGAGTCGCGGGTAATACCCGTTTCCTTGACGATCCTGGTCATCAGGTCACGGTCGGCAAGGAACACTTTGTTGAATGCCTCTAAATTCAGTTGCGGCGACTCCATTCCCAAGGCCAGCAAACGTTCTTTCACATCCTTGTTGAGAATGATTTTGTTAATAGCGGCATTGAGCTTTTCTTGAATGGCGATGGGCGTGGCTGCAGGCGCCAACAAACCAAACCAAGACTCAAATTGGAAACCGGACAAGCCTGACTCTGCCAGGGTTGGAACGTTGGGCAATAAAGCCGAACGTTTTTTAGACGTGATGCCGATGATGCGCAGTCGGGTGTCTTGTAAATAAACACCGACCCCTGCTGTAGGTACAATGACTGCGTTACCCCGACCGCCAGACACATCGGTCACAGCTTCGGCGGTACCTTTGTAGGGCACATGCACAATGTCGAGGTCGGCAGTTTTAGCGAAATACGCCATGGCCAAGTGAGTTGAACTGCCCACACCTGCCGAGTTGTAATTCAAAACGCCAGGCTTGCTCTTCGCATACTGAATGAACTCAGCAGTTGTTTTGGCAGGTACACCAGCATTCACCATGAGCACATAGCTTTGATTGCCAATATTGGCCACTGGCGCAAACTCTTTCACAGGATCGTAAAACGGGCGTGCGCCCATGGCTGAGGTCACAAAGTGACTAGAAGCGGCCATCAACAATGTTTTACCATCAGGCGCCGCTTTAGAAACGAATGACGTGCCAATGGCCCCCCCCGCGCCTGGCTTGCTTTCAATGATCCAGTTTTGCCCCGTCTCATGTGACAGTTCTTGCTGAATGGCACGAGCAGGCATTTCACGTGCACCGCCTGCAGCAAACGGCACAATGATGCGCGACACATTGCCACTCGACTGTGCAAATGCTTTGTTCAAACCAGCAGACAACAACGAGGCCAACATAAGTTGGCGTCGACTTAAGAAATTTTCTGCAGCGCTCATCATTTTCCTAACAGGTCACGGGTTTCATCAAACAACTCATCCACCGAATAAGGTCTGGGAATCAGGCCTTGTTGGTAGGTGTAACGAATCAACACATCCAATGCTTTGCGATTGGGCTCAATGCCGAAGGGTGTAAGGTCCAACTCACCTTTGACGGCATGCACACTGCGGCGAAGGTTCTCATGCTTGGCCACGGCTTTGCTTTTGGCAAGTATTTGGTACACCTCTTTGATCACATTAGGATGTTCTTTGCACAGGTCCATGTCAATGGCCATCATGTGATTGATGGGCAGCATTTGCAAACGCTGGCTCCAAGCCTGCGCTGCTGCATGCGGGTCGGGCAAGACAGGTTGCAAGCGTGGGTCATCGGGCAAATCGCTGCCAATGATGGCAGCGTCTAATTCACCGGACAACAACATGTCGACCATCTTGCTGCCCTCTGGCGCGCGGTCAAATCCAGGGGGATCGGGAAACTCGGCCAAGTGGCCGTGCTCAAAAGTGACCCATTGCACCTTGGGCAGTTCCACGCCATAGTCGTTGGCCAACACACCGCGTACCCATGTGACGGTGGTTTGGGCATGCGCTCGAATACCCACGCGTTTGCCATTGAGCTGCGCAACAGTCACTTTACCCCGCTCTGCGTTGTAAACCAAGCAGTGATGCTGGAACCTGCCTTCACCCACCACCGCCGGCATAAGCGCTAATGGTTTGCCATAGGCTTTGGCTTGCAAGTAAGTGACCAGCGCCAATTCGGCCACATCAAATTCCAATTCACGCACAACGCGTTTGAACGCTCGATTAGGTGTTTTGACTGGATCAAATTCAAAGTCAAACAGTTTGGGTCGCAGCACGCCGTTCTTCAAAGCCAGGGTGTTGGGGTAATCTCCCAACAGAGTTTTAAGTTTGAGTTTTTCTGCTGTCATAGAGGCCAACATGTCGCTTAAGATTTGTTCAAACTCGGGTACAGCGCATGGGCCGTGCCTGAATAAATCCAACGCTGCTGTTCCAAGCTTAATGATGCGGTAGCTTCCAGCGCTTCATTCAAGTGTTTGGTGAGTCCGCCTGCGGAGGCCGGAAAATTGGAGCCCCATGCAATGCGATTCGCGCCAAAAGCACTGACCACCGCCTTGCAAAAAGCCGCTTGGGTGGACTTGCCTTCTTTGGATTCACGCACATTGTGGGTGGTGAACTTGAAATTCAAATTAGGGTACTTGGCCAAAGCAAACAAGCTGGCCGCTTGCGCGTACGGGGCGCCCTCCTCCAAAACAGGACGCGCAAAGTGATCCAAAAGTACCGTGGCTTTGGGGAATTGCTTGAGCAAAGTCTCGAGTTGAGGCAAACCATCGGCGCGCAATTGCACGCACATGGGGATGTGGTGTTCAGAGATGTAATCCCAAACAGGAAAGCTGCGAGGGTCGTCCAATCGAACACTGTGGTCTGCCGCTGCGGTATGTCCTGCAATGAACACACGCATGCCACTCAGGCCTGCATCTTTCCAGTGCTTGACTTGAGCCACGGCATCGGGTTGCAAAGTGTCGACAGAATACACGCCCACAAATTGTGACGTATTGGCTTTCACGCAATCCAAGGTGTAACTGTTGTCATGGCCGTAGCAGGTGGAGGCTTGTACCAAAACAGATTTGGCTACGCCCGCTTCTTTCAAGGCTTGCGCCATGCCAAAGCCATTCACAGGGCGTTCTTTGGACCAGTCAGATTGCTTGCCGCCCATAGGCGCCAAAGGGTAGCGAACAGGATCGTCAGCAATCACGTGACTGTGGGAGTCCACCACGGGCACGTCCAAAGAAATGGCAGATAAATTTGTAGCAGTAGATGCAGTCATGGTGCCTAAATTGCGAGGTCTCGCAAAGAGTCATTACAGGCACATATCATGCCTTCAAATGCCATTGAAGACTTCTACAAAATTTCACAGCTCAGTGACGGAAATGGCGCACACCCGAGAAAACCATGGCCACACCGCGTTCATCGGCTGCTGCAATCACCTCGGGGTCGCGCATAGAACCGCCAGGCTGAATGACGCAATTGGCGCCAGCATCCACCACCACATCGAGGCCATCACGGAACGGGAAGAAGGCATCGCTGGCTACCACGGTGTTTTGCAAACTCAAACCGGCATGACCGGCTTTGATGCTGGCAATGCGTGCAGAGTCTAAACGGCTCATTTGACCGGCGCCCACGCCCATGGTCATGCCGTTGGCACAAAACACAATGGCATTGCTTTTAACGTACTTGGCAACTTTCCAAGCAAACAACAAATCTTGCAGTTGTGCTGGAGTGGGTTGAACTTTGGTGACCACTTTAAGGTCGGCCAATTGGAGTTCGTGGTTGTCGGCGGTTTGAATCAGCAAACCTGACCCTACGCGTTTGATGTCTTGGGCATTGCGGCCTTGCTCAAAAGCGCTGCCGCCTGTTTTGAATTCGGGCAAGGCAATTTGCAGCACACGCACATTGGCTTTGGCTTTGAAAATGTCCAGAGCTTCAGGTGAATACGAAGGTGCCATCAGCACTTCGACAAACTGCTTGCTAATTTGTTGAGCAGCCGCAGCATCTACTTGTCGGTTGAAGGCAATGATGCCGCCAAAGGCCGAGGTTGGGTCGGTTTGAAATGCCTTGTTGTAGCACTCAAGCGCGTTGGCACCCACGGCCACACCACACGGATTGGCGTGCTTCACAATGACGCAAGCAGATTCGGCAAAGCTCTTGACGCATTCCCAAGCGGCATCAGCATCGGCAATATTGTTGTACGACAGTTCTTTGCCTTGCAACTGCACCGCAGTGACCAAAGAGCCCGGCGCAGGGTGCAGGTCGCGGTAGAAAGCTGCCGTTTGGTGAGGGTTCTCGCCGTAGCGCAAGTCTTGCAATTTCACAAAGCGTCCGTTGGACTGCGCTGGATATTCTGTGCGGGTGTTGTCTTCCAAGTTGTAGGAAGACAAGTAATCGCTGATGGCCGCGTCGTAATTGCTAATGCGATTGAAGGCCGCCACTGACAAAGCAAAACGTGTTTTCTCAGACAATTGGCCGTGTACTGTGAGCTCTTCAATGACTGCAGCGTACTGGGATGCATCTGTAAGTACAGCCACGTCTTTCCAGTTCTTGGCTGCACTGCGAACCATGGCAGGGCCGCCGATGTCGATGTTCTCAATGGCATCTTCTAAAGAACAGCCGGGCTTGGCCACAGTGGCTTCGAAGGGGTACAAATTGACGATCAGCAAATCGATGGTTTGAATGCCGTGCGCTTTCAAAGCGGCCATGTGCTCGGGCATATCGCGGCGGGCCAACAATCCGCCGTGCACTTTAGGATGCAATGTTTTAACGCGGCCATCGAGCATTTCAGGAAAGTCCGTGACTTGCGCCACTTCGGTCACGGGCAGGCCTTGGTCGGCCAACAGCTTGGCAGTGCCTCCAGTGGACACCAACTCCACCTTCAGCGCATGCAATGCTTTGGCGAGTTCAACGATGCCCGTTTTGTCGGAGACAGAAATGAGTGCTTTCATTATTTTTATTTCAAAAGTTTGTGTTCTAAAAGTTTCTTGCGCAGCGTGTTGCGGTTCAGGCCCAACCATTCTGCGGCGCGCGATTGATTTTGCTCAGCGCGTTGCATGACCACTTCAAGCAGCGGTTTTTCAACAGTACTCAACAGCATGTCGTACATGCCAGTGGGTTCTTCACCGTCCATGTCGTGAAAGTAAGCGTTCAAGCTTTCGCGAATGCATTCGTCAATTTTTTTCTTGGTCATTCCATGGTCTCCAAAGCCAATTCCGTGCGTGTGCCTGAAAAAGCCTGCGGCATGCGCTCCGTGCGCGATGCCATTCCTTCAAAAAATTCTGCGACAGCGCAAGATTGCGACTCGGCTGACTCCAAAGTGTTCATGTGGTCTCTGAACACATCACCGCCAGGCAAATCACGCACGTACCAAGCAATGTGTTTGCGTGCAGATCGCACACCTGTGAGTTCACCATACAAGCCATAGTGATCTTGCAAATGCGCTAGCAGTGCGCGCTTCACTTCTGCCACCAAGGGCGGTGCCAAATGCTCGCCAGTGGCCAAAAAATGAACGATCTCGCGAAAGATCCATGGACGACCTTGGGCAGCACGCCCAACCATCAGGGCATCTGCACCGGTGTACTTGAGCACCTGCAGTGCTTTTTCGGGGGAGTCGATGTCGCCATTGGCCACCACCGGGATGTTCACAGCAGCTTTCACAGCAGCCACCGTGTCGTACTCGGCAAACCCTTTGTAGCCTTGCTCGCGCGTGCGGCCATGAACCGTGACCATTTGAATACCGACACTTTCAAAAGCTTTGGCCAAGCTCAGCGCATTTTTTTCTGTCTCGCACCAACCGGTGCGCATCTTCAAAGTGACAGGTACGTTGCGAGGCGCACACGCAGCCACAACAGCTTGCGCAATCTCGATGGCCAATCTCTCGTTTTGCATCAGCGCAGAACCCGCCCACTTGTTGCACACTTTTTTAGCAGGACAGCCCATGTTGATGTCAATGATCTGCGCACCCTGATCAATGTTGTAGGCCGCTGCCTCTGCCATCATGGGCGCATCGGTGCCTGCAATTTGCACAGCGATGGGCCCAGGCTCACCGTCGTGATTGGCTCGCCGCGATGTTTTCAAGCTTTTCCAAAGGTCCTTGCGCGACGTCACCATCTCGCTCACGGCATAGCCCGCACCGAACTGTCTGCACAGTTGGCGAAAGGGTCGATCTGTGACACCCGCCATGGGGGCTACAAAGACTGAATTAGGAAGGACGTAGGGTCCGATTTGCATAAACGAAGACAGACAGAAAAGGGGAATGAAGAAGCCGAAAGCGAAAGGTCATCTGCTTAAAAAGGAGGCACGATTGTAATTGCTTAATTTTTGAGCAGGGAAATTATTTTAAGCAAAAAATCAAAAATAGAAACCTTTGGCTACACTCTGCTTCAAATGCAAGAATGGTTCACACCCCACATCACGCAACTCTTGGCTTGGCTGGCATTTCCCCAGCACGGTTTGTCAACCGTCTTCACCATTGCTTTCATCTCAGCCACGCTCTTGCCATTAGGCTCTGAACCTGCCGTTTTTGGTTTAATCAAACTCAACCCTGACTTATTTTGGCAGGCTATTTTTGTTGCCACGGCTGGCAACACATTGGGTGGCATGTTGAGTTGGTGGATGGGATATGGCACACACCAAGCTGTAGACATCGTTCGAAAGCACAAAGGTGAAATTAAGGCTGAAATACAAGCACCCAACACCCGCATGAACGAAAAAATGCACAAGCGTGCGCTTGAATGGCTGGAAAAGCTTGGACCCAAAGCCTGTCTACTTTCTTGGCTGCCCGGCGTTGGAGACCCCCTTTGCGCCGTGGCTGGTTGGCTCAAGATGCCCTTCCTGCCATGCGCCATCTACATGGCCATCGGTAAGTTTTTGCGTTACCTGATCATGACTTCATTGCTGCTCTGGGTTTTTTAGGCCTACCGAACGACCAGCAAGACGGCAATGAAAATTAAAAACCCAAGCAGTACTTTTCTAAATGTGTCTTCACTGAGGCGATGCCGAAGTTTTTGCCCAGCGGTTAAGCCTATGGCCATGGGCACCAGTGCCAAGACTGAATAGCCCAGGTCAATCACCTCCATACGGCCAAAGCTGTACATGGCCAAATACAAAGGCCAAGCCGCGTTCAAATAAATCACACTGACGGCCCCTACAAACTCATCTCGTCGCATTTTCAAAGCCAGCATGTAACTGATCATGATGGGCCCCATCAAAGACGACACGCCGCCCAGCATGCCCGACACCGTACCGATCGCGGCACCCGTCCATCTTTCCTTCTCAGCAGAGATGGTGAAATTGGGTTTGAACAGCATCGACACCACGGCCACGATCACCGCAAAAGCCACCATCATATTGAGTTGCTTGACGCTGAACGACAGCGTCCAGTGCACGGCAATTACCGTCATGATGGCTTGAGTGAGCATGAGGGGCCAGAATCTTTTAAAACTGGCCTTCCAACTGGCCTCCTGCCAAGCTTGCCAAATGTTGGACACCACCACAGGCACAGCCACCAAAGCGATGGCTTGGGTGCTGCCAATCATGAGGGACATGATGGGCACTGCAAACAAGGGCAGGCCCACACCCAATGTACCCTTCACAATGCCGCCAAAAAGGATGGCAGTGGCGCAAGCGGCAATGATCAGCACCTGTTCGGTACTGAGTGAAAGTTCCATGGAGAGCTCGTTTCGTTAAAGGCGTTGAATGCTGGCGTTGATTGCCAGCGTTGAATGTGGGCTTTAAATTTTGAAAGCTTCAAGCGATTCAGGTGCAAACAACTCTTGAGGGCTGAGTTTGCGTGGCGACAAGCCCTGCTCTTGGTGATAGCGCGTGAAGGTTTCAAGAACGTCCACATTTTTCTCGAGGCCATAAGACCACCAGTCATTGCCAAACTCTTTGCGTGCATCTTCCACATGGGCCGTGAGCCAAGGCAACATGGCTTTCAAGGCTGCAGTTTCGTAGAGGTCTTCGTAGGTTTTGCGCTGCGCTTCAATGAAGGCCTTGGTCAGCGACTGAGCAATCCAGCGGTTGGCCTCATAGACCTTGCGGCGAATCACAACAGTGTGCATGATGGGGAAAATTTTGGTTTGGCGATAGTAAGCGCGCTCAATGTCCACATAGTTTTCAAACAAGCGCTTCACTTTGCCATCACCTTTTAAGAAAGAAGATGGCATGCGTGCTGTGTAGAGGGCATCTAGCTCGCCATCGTGCAGCATTTGCGACAAGGTTTGGTGCGGCTCAATGGGATGCACTTGAATGTTGGGCGGCAGATTGAGCTTTTGTTTTTCAATGCGGCCAGTTTCCTCTTCGCCGCCAAACAAATACGGCTGTGCGTCGACCGGCACGCCATAGTGGTCTTGCAAAATGCCTCGAATCCAAACCGGCGCAGTCATTTGGTATTCAGGGCTGGCAATGCGCTTGCCAATCAAATCTTTGGGTTCCTTGATGCCTGAATTGGCATTCACATAAATGCAAGAGTGACGAAAGAACCTAGAGGGAAATACAGGAATGGCAATGAAGGGGCGATCGGGTTTGTGCAGGGACACGCAATAAGACGATAGCGACATTTCGCAGACATCAAACTCACGAAACCGTGCCATGCGAAAGAAGGTTTCTTCAACCGGCAAATTCAAGTAGTTCAGATCGATGCCATCCACTTGAACGCTGCCGTCCATCAGTGCGCGGGTGCGATCGTAATTCCAGCAAGCGAAGCTAAGGGGCAGTTTGGCCATGTGATTTATCTTTGAAAGTGATTTAAAAATTTATTCTGGTTTCAAGCCAGCCAAAGCCACCGCCTTGGCCAATCGCTCGTTTTCAGACTGAATGGCCTTGGCATAGTCGGCAGGAGAACTGCCCACAGCATCAATGCCTGCCGTGCCCAAGGTGGTCAACAATTCAGGATGCTTGTTCACGGCAGCAGCCTCTGCGCTTAAGCGTGCAATGGCGCCAGCCGGTGCGTTGGCAGACGCCAAAACACCAATGACCACCGCAAAGTCAAAGCCAGGAATGATTTCGGAAATGCTAGGCACTTGCGGCATCAAGCTAGAACGTTGCCCAGCATTGCTGCCCAAAATTTTGACCTGATTGGTTTTGGCAAAGCCAGCCAAAGATGGAAGCGCAGAAAACAAGCACTCCACTTGTCCCCCAATGAGTGCTGGCACAGACTGGCCTGAGCCACGGAATGGCACATGGCGAATGTCCAAATTCAATGCTGCCTTAATGGCCTCCATGGTGAGGTGGTGGCTGCTGCCAATGCCTGATGAACCATAGTTCAACTGATCAGGCTTGGCTTTTACATACTGCACAAATTCTTGGAGTGTGTTCACCGGCACTTTGGGATGCACCGCCAAATACAAAGGGGATCTGGCTAACAAAGAAACCGGTGCAAAGTCGCGCTTCAAGTCATAAGCCAAGCTTTTGTAGATGAGCGGATTGATGGAGAACATAGAGCCATCGGTGACCAAGAATGTATGACCATCGTTGGGGCTGTTGGCCAAAGCTTGCGCAGACACCGCGCCATTGCCGCCGGGTTTGTTTTCAATGACAACGCCTTGGCCAATGCGCTCACCAATGCGAAGCGCAAATACGCGCGCCACGGTGTCGGGCAAACCGCCTGGTGCATAGGGCACGATGAACTTCACAGGCTTGGTGAAATTGAAGGCGGTCTGCGCACTGGAGGTGCCCAGAAAGCTTGCCAATACAGGTGCCGCCGAAGCAGCCAATAGATCACGACGTTTCATAGAAAGGTTTCCTTTTCTGAAGTAGTGTTTATACCGGTTGTGCAGGGAAGCTGCGCCAGTCAGTGGTCTTGGGAACGATCGCTTGGTATGAGCAAACTTCACGAGGTATTGAGTTTGTGCCACTGCCGATAGGCAAGGCACCCACCATGAAGTCTCGCAAGGCCTTCAGCATGCATTGCCTGAACTCGACGATGGCCATGTCACTGGCGCCTAAGCGGTCGTTGGTGCGATCGACGATGGGGCCCATGGAAACCCACATGGCCATGTCCTGATTGGGAATGCCCTGAATGCCCGTGAAGTAGCCGGCTTTCATGGCAGCGCGGTCTTGACCAAAGAAGTTGGCATGGGTGCGTTTGGGATGAAACTGCTCGTCAAGGTCGGGACCTACTTCGGTATGCAGAAACGCCCGCCACGAAGCATTGTCGGGTGTGGTTTCGGGCGAGCCCCAAGCCATGAAGTGAAATGCCGTATGGTGATCGTCGACTGGCACATTCATGTTGGCCACGTTGTACTGATCATTGGGTGGAATCAAGGCAGAAGAGGGCGCCACAAACACGGTACTTCTGATGTAGTCGTGGGTTGGAGCATCCTTGATAGGGCGGCGAATGGCGGCATAGCGAAAGCCATAGGGTGTGCGCTCCACTTGCATGCGGGGCGACTTGTCGGTGGAAGGCCTGAGCCACTGTGTGTCTGTTGCCTTGGCGCCATCCACTCGCGCAGGCACCATGTCCGATGAGTGCAAACTGGAGCTATGTGCAGAGTCAATTTGGCCCTCAAGGATTTGCGCCCAGTTGCAGGGAATGATGATTTTGGCGACAGCCAAACGGGTATGCTCATGAGGCGCCCAAGGTGGCGGCACAAACTCAGGTTGGTGCTCGGGCGGTCCCATGTAGGCCCACACAAAACCCGCCCACTCTTTCACAGGATAGGCTTTGTGTTTGACCTTTTGAACCAGGCCACTGCCTTGAGGTTCTGAGGCCATGTCAACCACATTGCCTACCACGTCCATTTTCCAGCCATGGTAGAGGCAGCGCAAACCGCAGTCTTCATTGCGGCCAAAAACCAAGGAAGCTTTGCGGTGCGGGCAATACTCGTCCATCACACCTACGCGGCCTAAGGTGTCTCTGAACACCACCAAATCTTCGCCCAAAATTCTGGCCTTGATGGGCGTGCCATCGGGTTCAGAAACCTGCTCAACCAAGCAAATGGCCAGCCACTGGCGGCGCATGAGTTGCCCCATCGGTGCATCGCCCTCAACGCGGCACAACAATTCATTCTCTTCAGGTGTGATCATGTTTTTTAAAAACTTGCGCAATTATTCTTAGAGGTCTAAGATAATGGGAAAGCATGATGTTTGTCAAGTTTTAAGCAAATTCCCTTTGAATTGGCATTGACAAATTTCACTCATACATTCAGAGCAATTTCATGACCCTTGAGCCCGATCTTTTCCCGTTGAAGGTGCAACAAAAGCGAATGATCGCAAGAGATATTTGGCTCTTTAGCTTGGTGCATCCGAAAGGCCATGCCTTGCCCACCTTCACGGCTGGCGCGCATCTGACCGTTAAAACCCCTGCAGGTCAAAAACGCAATTACTCGCTTTGCAACAACCCTTTCGAAACCGCCTATTGCGAACTGGCCGTCAAACATGAGCGTCAAGGGCGTGGTGGTTCACAGAGCATGGTTGAGCAAGTCCAAGAAGGCGATTTGTTGCAGGTCAGCATGCCGAAAAACGACTTTGGCTTAAGCGATCAAATCAAAGACGTCATCTTCATTGCTGGCGGCATTGGCGTCACACCTTTGCTGTCCATGGTCAGGCAAATGCACGATGCTAGATCAATGCATGCCGGTGCCCGTTTTCGCTTTTATTACTGCGTAAGAGACAAAGAAGGCGCCGCTTTCTTTGACACCCTTCAAGCCATCAGCAGCACCAGCGAAATGGGCGAAGTCAGTTTTCATTTTGATGGTGGTAATCCTGATCAGGGGCTGGACCTTTGGCCGGTATTAGAAAAGCCCACTGCGACCCATATATACTGTTGCGGCCCTCAAGGACTCATGGACGCGGTGCGCGACATGTCTGGTCATTGGCCACAGGGGCGTGTGCATTTCGAGAGCTTTGGTGCTTCAGCACCCCAACAATTTGAGCCTTCTGAAGCTTTTGAAGTGAGACTGCACAGCACGCAGAACACCATTCAGGTTGCAGCTCATGAGAGTATTCTGGAAGCGCTCAGGAAAAATGGCCATGCGGTTCCAAGCTCGTGTGAAAGCGGTACGTGCGGCAGTTGTAAATTGGATTTAATTTCGGGCAATGTCGAGCACCGCGATTTTGTTTTGAACGACGAAGAAAAGCGCCATCACATCATGGTCTGTGTTTCACGCGCATCCTGTGGCGTCATTGAAATAGGTCTTTAAAGCCATGAACACTCCCCTTCGCATTGGTGTCATTGGTTTAGGCAGAGCCTTCACCCTCATGCTGCCCACTTTTCAGCAAGACCCTCGCGTGCAATTGGTCGCTGCAACCGACCCCCTGCCCCAAGCCTGCGCTCAATTTGAAAAAGACTTTCAGGGTCAAGTTACCTCCAACGCAGAAACACTGTGTGCTTTGCCTGACCTAGATCTGATTTACATTGCGTCCCCGCATGGCCTGCATGCCGAGCACACCGCCATGGCGGCCAAACATGGCAAGCATGTTTGGGTCGAAAAACCCATGGCCATTGGCTTGAGCGAATGCCACACCATGATCCAAACATGTCAAAGCGCCGGGGTGCAACTGATGGTGGGACACAGCCACAGCTTCAATGCGCCCGTTTTGCGCGCCCATGAACTCATACAGTCTGGCCGTCTGGGTCTGGTCAAGATGATCACCGCTTTGAACTACACCGATTTTTTGTACCGCCCACGCAGGCCGGAAGAGCTGAATACGGCACTCGGTGGTGGCGTGATTCACAGTCAAGCATCTCACCAAGTCGATGTGGTGCGCTTGCTAGGAGGTGGCCAAGTTTCAACGGTGCAAGCTTGCACGGGGCAATGGGATGCCACACGGCCCACAGAAGGCGCCTACAGCGCACTTCTAAAGTTTGTAAGCGGCGCATTTGCCAACCTCACCTACAACGGGTACGGCCGTTTTGACAGCGACATCTGGATGGCCCATGTGGGTGAAATTGGCACTCCCAAGCCTGCATCTGAAAGCGCCAAACGTTACGGCTCAGCCCGAAGTAGGTTGGCCACTGCCACCACCTCAGAACAAGAACGTCAACTCAAAGCGGCGCGCAATTATGGGGGCAGCTTGTACAAAGCTACCGCCCAACATGAAGAGGCCTATCATCACTTTGGCCCTGTTGTTGTGAGTTGTGAAAAAGCTGATGTGCGGCTGACACCCAAAGGCCTTTGGCTGTACGGACCCGAGCACGAGACCTTCGAGGCATTACCCACGCCAGCCTACCCCCGTAAAGAAGTGATCGATGAACTATGGGGTGCATTGCGAGAAGGCCAATCGCTGCTTCACAGCGGCGCTTGGGCGCGTGCCACCACAGAGGTCTGCTTGAGTTTGTTAGAAGCTGCACAGACGGGACAGGCGATTCACTTGAAACATCAAGTAGCCGTGCACCATGCTTAAAAAATCAGTTACCCCTAAGCTAGGCGACACCCAAAGTATTTTGCGCCATTGGCACGAGTCGGTGCCCGATGATCGACTGGCGCACTTGGTTCGCGATGCGGGTAGAGCCTTCAACAAACGTCTTCAAGTGAGGCTTCAACAACACCAAGTGTCTTTTGGTCACTGGACTTTTTTGCGCATTCTTTGGACAGCCGATGGTTTGACCCAAAAAGAACTCAGCGACTTAGCCGGCGTGATGGAGCCCACCACATTCAGTGCCATTAAAGCCATGGAAGACATGGGCTACGTCGAGAGACGTCAAAAGCCAGAGAACCGCAAAAACATGTATGTGCACCTAACGGCCAAAGGCCGCGCTTTGAAAAAACGCTTGGTGCCATTGGCGGTCGATGTGAACCATGTGGCCGTTAAAGGTCTGAGCAAGGCTGATCTGCTGATCACCCGAAGGGTATTGCTCGCCCTCATTGAAAACCTAGCGCTTGAAGAATCGCAAGACGGCAATGCTTAAATGCTGAAAGCCTTGGCTTTTAACTGCTGAACAAGAAGTTCATCACGTCGCCATCTTTGACCACATACTCCTTGCCTTCAGCACGCATTTTGCCGGCGTCTTTGGCACCTTGCTCACCTTTGTACGAGATGAAATCTTCGTAAGAAATGGTCTGTGCACGGATATAACCTTTTTCAAAGTCGGTGTGAATCACCCCTGCAGCTTGGGGGCCTGTGTCGCCCACATGAATGGTCCAAGCGCGCACTTCTTTCACACCTGCAGTGAAATAGGTTTGCAAACCCAAAAGTGAATAAGCAGAGCGAATCAATCGGTTCAGTCCAGGCTCTGTTTGACCCAACTCTTCCAAGAACATCTGACGGTCTTCGTCAGACATCTCAGACATTTCTGCTTCTAACTTGGCACTGATCGCCACCACTGGGGCGTTTTGTGCTGCAGCGTATGCCTTCAAACGATCTAGCAAGGGGTTGTTCTCAAAACCATCTTCAGCCACATTGGCCACAAACATGGCGGGCTTGGCGGTGATCAAGAAAAATTGCTGAAGCAGTGGTCGTTCTTCTTTGCTGAAGTCAATGGTGCGAACAGGCTGACCTTGGTTCAATGCGACTTGGCATTTTTCCAAAATGGCCACCAACTTGATTGATTCCTTGTCACCAGAGCGGGCTGTTTTTTGCACGCGGTGCAAGCCTTTTTCAACGGCTGACAAATCGGCCAGACACAACTCAGTTTGAATGACTTCGATGTCCGAGATGGGGTCGACACGGCCAGCCACGTGAATCACGTTGTCGTCTTCAAAGCAACGCACCACATTGATGGTGGCATCGGTTTCGCGAATGTGCGCCAAAAATTTGTTGCCCAAGCCCTCGCCGGTACTGGCGCCAGCGACCAAGCCCGCAATGTCGACAAACTCCACAATGGCAGGCACTACGCGCTCAGGGGTGATGATGGCAGCCAGCTCTTGCAGGCGGGCGTCGGGCACTTCCACCACGCCCGTATTGGGCTCTATGGTGCAAAAAGGGTAGTTTTCGGCTGCAATGCCTGCTTTGGTCAGGGCGTTGAAAAGGGTGGACTTGCCAACGTTGGGCAGGCCCACAATGCCGCATTTGAGGCTCATGGAAGACTTTCTTGGATTCAGCGATGAATCCGTGATTTTAAAGGGTCTGCGTGGTCTAATTTAAACCATGTCTTCAGCCACGTTGCAAAGCACCTTGAATTGCCAACTTCCCCCCCCTTGCCCCCGCCTGCGCCTGCGCATTGTGGCGGTGGTGTTGGCCGCTGGCACCGCTTCTCGAATGGGCGGGCGGCCTAAATGCTTGTTGCAAAGGGATGGCCAAACACTGCTCAACCGCCTTCTCACAGCCCTAGAAAATGCAGGGATCGATGAAACGGTTCTGGTCTTGGGACACAAGGCAGACATCATTCAGGCTTCGCTGAGCCCAAGGGCACATGCAACTTTGCGAAGGCCCCATCGGCCCGCCATGCACATCCATCAGGTTCTGAACCCACAGCCCACGGATGGCCAAAACAGCTCTTTGCACCTGGGCTTGGCCAAAGCACAAAGCCTTCAAGCGCAGTGGCTGATGGTGGCCTTGGCCGATCAGCCCTTGCTAAATGCGGCCGATTTACAAGCTCTGATCGCCGCTGTCAAAGCTGGGCCAGTTGACACTCAAATGCTGCAACCATGGGTTGACAATCAGCCTGGCAATCCTGTCATGTTGTCGCAGAAAGTCATGTCTGACCTGTTGGCACATTCGCAAGGGGCCTCTTTGACAGACGGCACTTCTTTGAAAGACTTGCCTGGCGGCAAAGAATGGCGTCAACTCAATCCGCAACAAGTTCAGCAATGGGCCACACCTAACCCCCACTACAAAGTCGACATGGACACCCCCCAAGACATTGCAGCTTTGCAAACAAAATACGGCATAGCCTTGACTTGGGACACCCCCATTTGAACCAAGCCTTCTGAAGGGCTTCTACAATCAGACTCATGTCTCAATCATCCACTCAATTTGACGTTTGCATTCGGGGCGCAGGCATTGTCGGGCGCAGCTTGTCCTTGATGTTGGCATCCCAAGGTTTGCGTGTGGCATTGGTAAACCTATCGGACGCGCAAAAATCAGCCCATGGCCACAGCGATGTGCGGGCCTACTCCTTGAATTCGGCCTCTCAACAATTGTTGACTGACCTGCGTTGCTGGCCAGAAGGCACTGCCTGCACCCCCATCTTGAAAATGCAGATTGAAGGCGATCAAGATGGCAATCTGGAGTTCAACGCCGCCCAACAAAACGTTGAGGCCTTGAACTGGATGATTGATGTGCCTACCTTGGAAAATAATTTGACCAAGGCGACTGGTTTTCAGCCACTGATTCAAGAAGTTGCAGAAAATGTGCGGGCGCCCTTGACTGTCATTTGCGAAGGTCGCGCTAGTCAAACGCGCGCTGAATTGGGTGTTGCGTTTGATGTCAAGCATTACGAACAACACGCATTGGCTTGCCGCATTCAAACCCAAGCACCACATCAGCAAATTGCTCGCCAGTGGTTTCACACTGCTCACGGCCCCGAAATTTTGGCGTTCCTACCCATCGGTGGTGAAGACAGCCGCGAGTGGGCCGTGGTGTGGTCACTCACGCCCACCCGAGCCGAACAATTGAAAACCATCGACGCAGCCAGTTTTTGTATGCAAATACAAGAGGCCAGTAAACACGTGGCAGGCAGTGTTAAATTGATAAGCGAGCGGGCTATTTGGCCTTTGCAATTGGCCAAGGCAGCCCGCTGGACTGGCAGCATGCCCCATTCAGAATCTGGTCAACGCGCCACATCTTTTGCCTTGGCCGGAGACGCTGCACACGCCATGCATCCACTGGCGGGGCAAGGCTTGAATGTGGGATTGGCCGATGTCTTGGCTTTGTCTCGCGTTATTCAAGCGAAAGAATTTTGGCGGCCTCTGAGCGATGCCAAATTGCTGCGGCGCTACGAACGCTCTCGCAAAGCTGAAGTGTTGGCCATGGGCTTTGTGACCGATGGCTTGCAAATGCTGTTTGCACAACCCGACCTACCGCTGCAAAAACTTCGCAATTGGGGCATGTCGACTTTCAATCAATTGAGTCCATTGAAGAAATTGATGGCTGCACAAGCCATGAAATCTTCAACCCCGTATTGATTTCATTTTTATTGCCTCTCGGAACCTTAGGAAATTTAAAGCATGCGCTTGATCAAAGCTTTCATCACCACTTGCTTGCTTGTGGCCAGCACTTGCGCCTTGGCCCAAGATGCCAACTTGAAAAAAATATTAAACGAGCGCTTGCCATCCTTGCCAAAAATTGAAGAAATTTCCAAAACCCCCATGGCCGGCGTGTTTGAAATTCGGGTTCAAGGCAATGAAATTTTTTACACCGATGCCAAAGGCGACTTTCTGATTCAAGGCGCCCTGATTGACACCAAGCAAAAGCGCAATTTAACGGAAGAGCGAAACGACAAACTTTCGGCCATTCCCTTTGACAGCCTGCCCGTTAAATTTGCGTTCACGCAGGTCAAGGGCAATGGCAAACGCAAATTGGTCGTCTTTGCCGATCCCAATTGCGGCTACTGCAAGCGCTTTGAACGCGATTTACAAAAGATCGACAACGTCACCATTTACCACTTGATGTACCCTGTGTTGGGTGAAGACTCCAAAGTCAAATCACGCAACATTGCTTGCGCCAAAGACAGAGCCAAGACTTGGAACGAGTGGATGCTGCAAGGCATTGCACCGCCAGTGGTCGCTTGCGACACACACAACATCGATGCCATTGTGGAGTTCGGCAAAAAGAACCGCATCACTGGCACACCCACCCTGTTTGTAGCAGACGGTACGCGTGTGCCAGGCGCCATTGAGGCCGCGCAAATTGAGTCTTTGTTGAACGCGGTCAAACCATGAGCCCTCATGCCGATCAAACTCGAAGGCAGGTCAAGCTGATAGCTTATGTGGGCCTCGTCCCTTTTGTCGGCATGGCAGTCTTGCTCTGGTTGGTCGATGCCGATTTGCACCCCTTCTTGGCCTTGGCCATGGCGGGTTACGGCGCAGCCATTGTTTCTTTTTTAGGCGGCATTCACTGGGGCATTGGCTTTAAAAACGTATCGCGCATGCACAATGCGCCGCTGTTTAACTTTGGCTGGGGCGTTGTACCTTCCTTGCTAGCATGGGTTGCTGTAACCATGCCCGCCTTTGCCGGACTGCCTTTGCTGGCCTTGATCTTGGGTATTTGTTATGCGGTCGACCGCAAAACTTACCTAGAAGCAGGCCTGCAAGAATGGTTGCCGATGCGTTTGCATCTTACCCTTGTAGCCGCATTAAGCTGCTTGATTGGAGCCGCAGCCACATGAGTTCGAATAAAAATACCTCTGCTGTTCACTACAGCATCGATGCCAGCCAGACTCACTCGCACCTGTTCAAAGTTTCTCTGCTCATTGCCGAACCGCAAGCTGGGCAAGTTGTCTCCTTGCCTGTCTGGATTCCGGGAAGTTATTTGATACGCGATTTTGCTAAAAACTTGCAGCGCCTGAAAGCCACACAAGGCGGCAAACATGTTGCAACACATCAGGACCATAAAAGTCAGTGGCTCATCCAATGCAAAGAAGGGCAAGCTTTGCAACTGAGTTATGAGGTCTATGCCTTTGACAATTCAGTACGCTCTGCATGGCTTGATACGCAGCGGGGATTTTTCAACGGCACCAGCTTGTGCTTGCGAGTGCATGGTCAAGAAGACAGAGCACATGCCCTCACTTTGACCGCCATCAAAGGCAGCACTTGGCTGGCCGCTACAGGTTTGCAAGCGGCCAAAGTCAACAAGCAGGGCTTTGGCGATTATGTGGCGGCCAACTACGATGAGTTGGTCGATTGCCCCTTTGAATTGGGCAACTTCTGGCGTGGAGAATTTACAGCCTGCGGCATTCCCCATGAGTTTGTGGTGGCCGGTGCGATGGCCTCTTTTGATGGCGCCAAGCTCATTGCAGATACTCAAAAAATTTGTGAAACACAAATCAACTTTTGGCATGAGAAAAAGCCCGCCACCAGCGTCCCCTACAAACGCTACGTCTTCATGCTGAACGCGTTAGAAGAAGGATACGGCGGCCTAGAGCATCGCAACTCAACCGCCCTCATTTGTAACCGACGTGATTTGCCTGCGCTTGGCATGAAGAAAATGCCAGACAGTTATGTCACCTTGCTGGGCTTGATCAGCCACGAGTACTTTCACACTTGGAATGTGAAGCAATTGCGGCCTGCAGAGTTTGCGCGCTATGACTACACCCAAGAAAATTACACCGAGCTTCTTTGGTTCTTTGAAGGCTTCACCAGCTACTACGATGATTTGCTATTGCGCCGCGCCAAGCTGATTGACGACACCACATATTTCAAATTGCTCAACAAGGCCATCAACATGGTTTTGCAAGCACCGGGCAGGCAAATTCAATCAGTGGCGCAAGCCAGCTTTGATGCTTGGGTGAAATATTACCGTCAAGATGAAAACACGCCCAATGCCACCATCAGCTACTACACCAAGGGCGCATTGGTGGCCATGTGCCTTGATCTTTCCATGCGCTCAGAAGGCAATGCCAGCCTAGATCAAGTGATGCGAGGCCTGTGGCAACGCTGCAAAGGTGGGCCACTCACAGAAGCCGACTTATTGGCAGAACTGCAAGAACAAACCGGTCGAAGCTGGCAAAAAGAAATCAAAGCTTGGGTCCACAGCACGCAAGAACTTCCGCTTAAAACTTTGCTCTCATCGCATGGTGTGCTTGTGCACGAAGATCCACCGCAGATGGCTCAACGCTTGGGCCTGCGCGTTGCAGAGGCTCAAGGCATGGTTCAGATCAAAGCCGTCTTGCGCGGCGGTGCCGCCGAGAAAGCAGGCATGGCAGCTGGCGATGAATGGTGGGCCGTTGCAAGCAGCAAAGTTAGATCGACAACTTGGCGCTTGAAGAAACTAGATGAATTGACTTTGCTACTCGGCAGCGAGAAGAAAGCCAAAGCCACCATCACGCGAGATCAAAAAGTGTTTGTCTTAGATTTGAACATCCCATCTGACGTACACACTTGGCGCTTGAGTTACACCAATTCCGACCTAGCCCACAAAGCCCGAACCAGCGCATGGCTAGACGGCACTTCAAGCACCGCTTAAATGGGCTGAGTTATTTGCCACGCAGGTCAAGCACTCGCTTGGCTTTGCCTTGACTGCGCTCGACACCCCCCTCGGGGCGCAAATCAATTTCAACACTCGAGCCAATGTAAACCTTGATTTCGTGTTGCAACATTTTGGCAGCAGCACGGGCCTCGATGCTGTCAGGGCTTGTACCAGGGCGTGTTTCAACGGCCACCTTTAAATTGTCCATGGGGCCTTCGCGCGTTAGCACGCATTGGTAATGCGGCGCCAATTCGGGACGCTTCAAAATCAGCTCTTCAATTTGTGTTGGAAAAACGTTCACACCCCGAATGATCATCATGTCGTCGCTGCGGCCCGTGATTTTTTCCATGCGGCGCATGGTTCTGGCCGTGCCTGGCAACAAGCGGGTTAAATCGCGTGTGCGGTACCGAATGATGGGCAAGGCTTCTTTGGTGAGGCTGGTAAAGACCAGTTCTCCCATTTCGCCATCGGCCACAGGTTCGCCGGTATCTGGGTTGATGATTTCAGGATAGAAGTGGTCTTCCCAAATGGTAGGGCCATCTTTGGTCTCAATGCACTCGCTGGCCACGCCGGGCCCCATCACTTCTGACAGGCCATAAATATCGACTGCATCAATGCCCATGCGGTGTTCTATGGCTGCACGCATGTCGTTGGTCCAAGGCTCGGCACCAAAAATACCAAGGCGCAATGAGCTGCTGCGAGGGTCAATGCCCTGGCGCTCAAACTCATCGGCAATGGCCAACATGTAGCTGGGCGTGACCATGATGATGTCGGGTTTGAAGTCTTGAATCAGCTGCACTTGGCGTTCGGTTTGTCCGCCACCAAAAGGCACCACCGTGAGGCCCAATTTTTCTGCGCCATAGTGAGCACCCAAACCGCCAGTGAACAAACCATAGCCATAACTCACATGCACCATGTCGCCTGCTTGCGCGCCGCCAGCTCGAATGCTGCGTGCCACCACAGAGGCCCATGTGTCTATGTCGCGCTGGGTATAGCCCACCACGGTGGGTTTGCCTGTGGTGCCACTGGAAGCATGAATGCGAGAGCAAGCAGCGCGTGGCACTGCAAACATGCCGTAGGGATAGCTGTCGCGCAAATCGACTTTGGTGGTGAAAGGAAACTTGGCCAAGTCGGCCAATGTTTGGCAATCGCTAGGGTGCACGCCGGCTTTATCGAACTTGAGTTTGTAAACGGGCGAGTTGTCGTAGGCGTGTTGCAGCGTGGCTTTCAAACGTTTGAGCTGCAAGGAACGCAACTCGTCGATGCTGGCTTTTTCTATGGGCTCTAAAGGCAAGCGTGAGGGGGTGCTCATCAAAAAATCTCCGTCGTGTTTCTTCTGGGTCTAATTATTCAGGAATGACTGTGCCTTGAATTTGCGCACTCTTGCCTCTGAACATGGCAATCACATCGCCCTTTTGGTTGGTCACTTTCATGTCGTAAATGCCATGCCGTCCGCTCAGGGCTTGTTCTTGCCCGACACAGGTCAGCACATCGCCCAATTGGCCAGGCTTTAAAAATTCAATGCTGCAGCCTGCAGCCACAGCCACCTTGTTGTAACTGTTGCAGGCAAAGGCAAAGGTGGAATCTGCCAATGTGAAAATGAAACCACCATGGCAAATTTTGTGACCATTCAAGTGCATCTCTTTGACAGTCATCTGAATCACGGCACGGCCAGGCTCGCAAGACATAAGCTGCATGCCCATGGTGTCTTTGCTTGCGGTATCAACTGCAAACATTGACTCGCCCACTTGTTTGGCCAAATCAATGGCTGCTTGCGAGGGTGTTTCAAGCTTGTTGACTGGGGCATTCATGTTCATTCGCCTTTGAAATTGGCTGGGCGTTTTTCCAAGAAAGCTTTCACACCTTCAAAATAATCATGTGACGTGCCCAGCGCCGATTGCGCGTCGCGCTCTTGGTCGAGTTGCTCAGACAAGCTGCGCGTGTGAGCACCCGCCATGAGTTTGCGCGTAGCCACCAATGCTTTGGTGGGCATGGCGGCCAATTTGTCAGCCAAGCTCAATGCTGCGGCCACTGCATCGTCGGCCACATCCCAAATCATGCCCCAAGCTTTGGCTTGCTCGGCCATCAATTTGTCGCCCGTCATGGCCAAAGCCAAAGCGCGTGGCATACCCAAACGCTCCACCAACAACCAACTGCTGCCTGCATCAGGAATAAGCCCAATTTTGCTAAAGGCTTGAATGAAGCTGGCTTGAGGTGAGGCAATCACAATGTCGCAAGCCATGGCAATGGATGCGCCAGCGCCGGCCGCTACGCCATTGACGGCAGCCACAACAGGCATGCGCAATGCTTGAATGCGTCGGGTTGTGGGGTTGAACGCTTGGTCAATGACGGGGCCTGGATCTGCGCGCTTGACCATGTCGGGGCCAGGTGTGAAATCAAACTCTGACAAATCGGCTCCTGCACAAAACCCCCTGCCAGCGCCCGTCAAAACCATGGCCCTGATTTGCGGATCGGCTTCAGCTTGGTCAAATGCTGCCCACAAGTCATGGTGCATTTGGCGCGTGAAGCTGTTCAAGGCTTGAGGTCGATTCAAAGTGACCACGGCCACAGCGCCGCGTTTTTCAAAGGTCACTGACAAAGTGTCGTCTTGCGTCATGATGAAGTCCAGCTTGAGGCTAAAAGTGAAAATGTACCATTAACCGACCGATCGGTTGGCTAATGTTTTCCCTTGATTGAAGCAACTTTTCATCCCGTTATAGTCAGGGGTGATGGCTTTTAGAACCTGATTGGAGAATCCTTTTGTCTTACGAAAACATTGAAGTCCGCATTGAAGGCGGCAAAGTTGGCATCGTCACACTGAATCGCCCAAAAGCCCTGAACGCTTTGAATGGCCCCTTGATGGACGAACTGGGCACCGCATTAAAGGCCTTTGATGCCGACGAAGCCATTGGCTGCATCATTGTGACAGGCAGCGAAAAAGCCTTTGCTGCCGGCGCAGACATCTCTGCCATGGCCAAACACAATTTCAACGACGTCTACAAAGAAGACTTCATCACCCGCAATTGGGAAACCATTCGCAGCATACGCAAGCCCGTGATTGCGGCCGTCAGCGGCTTCGCATTGGGCGGCGGTTGCGAGTTGGCGATGATGTGCGATTTCATCATTGCCGCAGAGAACGCCAAATTTGGCCAACCTGAAATCAAGTTGGGCATCATTCCAGGCGCAGGCGGCACACAGCGTTTGCCGCGCGCAGTGGGCAAATCTAAGGCCATGGACATGGCCTTGACAGCCCGCATGATGGACGCCCAAGAAGCCGAGCGCGCAGGCTTGGTGAGCCGCGTGGTGCCCACTGATAAATTAATGGAAGAAACCTTAGGCGCAGCCTTGCTGATTTGTGGCATGGGCCGATTGGCTGTCATGGCTGCCAAGGAATCCGTCAATCGTGCCTTTGAAAGTGGTCTGAGCGATGGCGTGATGTTCGAGCGTCGTTTGTTCCACTCGATGTTTGCCACAGAAGATCAAAAAGAAGGCATGGATGCATTTTTGAACAAGCGTGCGCCAGTCTTTCAAAACAAATAAGTTAGAACGATTGCAAAACACACTCACCTCTGCGCCAATTTTCCCAACCATTTGGCGGCTGGCATTACCCAATATTTTTGCCATGACCGCCAGCGCGCTGGTCACCATCGCTGAAACTTGGTACGTGGGCCAACTGGGCCTCCTGCCTCTTGCAGGCATGGCTTTGGTGTTCCCAATGGTCATGTTGCAGCAGATGCTGTCTGCAGGCTCCATGGGGGGTGGTATTTCTTCTGCAGTCAGCCGTGCGCTGGGGGCAAAAGACCTTGTCAAGGCCAACGCCTTGGTTTTGCATGCCACGATCATTTCGCTTGGCATTGGCCTATTTTTTACGTTCATTTTTGTTTTTTTCAGTCGCCTCATCTTCACGGCCATCGGCGGTCAAGGCGAAGCACTTGAAAATTGCCTTGCCTATGCGAACATTGCCTTTCTAGGCGCTGTGAGTATCTGGCTGACAAACTCTTTCACATCTGTCCTGCGTGGCACTGGCAATATGCGCACGCCCTCTCAGGTGCTTCTCACGGTCTGCTTGCTGCAAGTCGCCCTGAGTGGTATTTTGGGATTGGGCTTGGGGCCTGTACCTGCTTTTGGCATGGCTGGCGTTGCCGCTGGCACTGTCACTGCTTATTCAGCAAGCGCTATTTATTTGTTCTTTTATTTGCGCTCTTCTCGCAGCCTTTTAAAGCTCAGCTTTAACAGTCCCTTGTCACAAACCTTATTCATTGACATTCTTAAAGTGGGCGGCATCTCCAGCTTAAGTTCGCTACAAACTGTGGCCACCATTGTGGTGGTTACTAGCTTAATGTCCAGTTTTGGCCCCGAAGCTTTGGCCGCATATGGCATTGGCACTCGATTGGAATTTTTGCTAGTGCCCATCACCTTCGCTTTTGGTGTGGCTTGTCTGTCTATGGTGGGCATGGCCCTGGGTGCCAACATGGCACAACGTGCCAAACAAGTCGCGTGGTCCGGTGCATTGCTTTCAAGTGTCTTGGTCGGCTGCATTGGATTGCTCGTCAGCTTTTGGCCTGGCATTTGGACTGAAATATTCACATCCAACCCTGTCGTTTTGTCCTACACAGAGCTTTACTTTAAATGGGTTGGCCCCTGCTACGGTTTCTTCGCTTTGGGTTTGTGTTTGTACTTTGCGTCTCAAGGCGCTGGCAAACTATTGGGGCCCGTGCTGGCCGGTACTTTCAGATTTATCGTGGTTGCAGCAGGCGGCATTTGGCTCACTCAAAATAACGGAAGCGCCGTTGAAATGTTTAGCCTGATTGCTGCAGGCATGGTGTGCTTTGGTTTGCTAACTGCTTTAGCGGTCTACAAAGTAAGCTGGGCGCGTTAAGTCGTTTGAATTTTGAAGATACTTCGGCGCTCACCCACTTCAGCGCCTTTGATATTTTTCAATCCAGCAGAGCGCCAAGGCTTCAAGGCCTCACGCTGTTCAGAATCTAGCCATCCCAATTGATCCAATGCTTCTACAGAAGCTGCAAACAATGCCGGCTTATTGCCATCCGCAATTTTGATTGCCAAGGCTTGTCCGCGAGCGCGACTGGCAATGACTTGGACACCATCTGCCCCCACCTTCGTTACCCAATCACCACGGCCCACCCGCATCAAATCGGCATCGCTTCTGCCTGTACCTGAGACCAGCTCGGGGTGAGCCGACATGGCTTCGCCCAAGAGTTTCAAGCTGGAACCATATTCGTTGTTGGATTCTGGTTGCGCCAAATGGGCGTAGGCCTGCGCTAAATTAGAAAGTGGCATGGCAAAGTTGGGGGCGGAGCAACCATCAATGCCCCAAGCCAAGTCTTCAGAAGCGATGCCTGCCACGTCGGCCACGGCTTTGCGCACTTGAAGTTGCAAAGGGTGGGTGAGGTCTGTATAAGTTTCTGATGGCAGATCGTGCAGTGCGCAATAGGCCAAAAAGCCACTGTGCTTGCCACTGCAGTTGTGATGACGCTCGTCGTATTCAAAACCATCGGGTAACGGCAGGTCGTTGAATGAAAAGCGGTAAGGCACATGACAGCCACATTGCATTTGCTTGTAAGTGCTACCGCTTTTTTTCAAAATAGAAGAGACCTGCGCCACGTGCATGTCTTCGCCATTGTGACTGGCACACATCAGCGCCAGTTCTTGTGAGCTAAAACCAAAATGTTTGGCGCCACCACTTTGCATCAGTGGCAAGGCTTGTAAGGCTTTCAAAGTTGAGCGTGTGAAGCACAGCCAGTGGGGGTTGCCCGCAGAAGCTATCAACTTTCCATGGGTGTCGGTGACGGCTAAAGCGCCCATGTGCATGCATTCTGAGATGCCGTTGCGTGTTAGCTCAATCATGGGGACGAAATTCATAGGACCTCTGTCAAAAATGGCAAATTTTGCTGCCGTTTAAAGCGCCGCAACGCACCTGAAACCGACGTAGCCCACTCGGGTATCTCTCGGCTTGGTGGCCACATCTTCTGCTACCTGCCTGCTGGCGTCGTACCACCAAGAGGCCCCGCGGGTGACTCTTTCGTCACCATTGCCAGTATCGACCCATTCCCAAACATTGCCGCCCATGTCATACAAACCATTGACACCGGGTCGGGTAGTCATGACGGGCACGTGTCCTGTTCCGCGCCACAGTGAACCCGCAGGTGCAGTGCCCTTTAAGGAAGTGCAGCCTTCAAGACAATGACTTTGGCGCCCACTGTCGCCGTTGGGATATCGGTAGCGTTTCCCTGCAACAAAACCGTCAGGGGCTTGCGATCTTTGTTCGACAAAAGCGGCATTGACCCACTCGGCGTCTCGGGGCAAGCGCTTGCCATCGTGTTGACAAATTTTTTGAGCCTCATCAAAGGTCAGATGAACTGCTGGTTCATTGTCTTGCGCTGGAATTCCGAAAGGCGCACGCCAAGTCCAACCTTTTTTCAGTACAAAGCCAGACTCATAGATAAAGCCACCGCCTTCTTTTTCAGCGCGACTGACAAAGCCTGTACTTTGCGCAAATCGCTTGACTTGCGCCACAGTCACCTCGTGCGCATCCCATAGCAGTCCGTGCACTTTAAGTTGTGTACCGATTGATGGGGATGGCAATGCTGTCTGCGCTTGTGAAGACAAGCAAAACGACAGGCCAAGACCTATGAGGACAGCAAAACGAATGTGCATTTTTAAATTACAACTTACGGGCCACCCAAAAATGAGCGCCTTCTGGGCCATATTGCTCTGCATGCTCAACATTTCGCTCAAGGTAAAAGCTCTGCCCTGCCCCATATGTTTGAGTGCCCGATGCAAGACTTAATTGCACTTGTCCAGAACTTACTTGGACCCTGACGTCAAAGGGGTGCGTGTGATTTTTGACCGCCAGGTCGGGGGCCCAGTCCTTTTGGACCACCTCGTCAAAGCCGTCGTCCATGGCCTGTGAAGTGAAATCAGAGAAGTTGTCGTGAAATTTCATAGTGGTCAAGAATTATCAATAAGTTGGGAGGCGGCAAATGCAAGCAAATTTTGGCAGAGAAAGATCAAACTCACTCTTTTTGTGGCCATCAGGTCATTGACAGACTATTTAATGTGAGTACACTTAATTTGGAAATCAGTTTTGATCAACTCAAAAGTAAACGCAATGAATTACTAAGAGGTCTGTCGTTCAATTTGGCTATTCAGTTTGAATGGTCAACTGCCATTATTTCTGCTGATATTCGGCACGACTATGGCGAGTCAAGGTATGCGGCCATGGGCTTTCTTGCTGAAAATTGCATGTGCTTGTTTTCACACCCAGAGAAAAAGCAGTTCATATCATCAGCCTTCGTAGGGCAAATTCTAGAGAATCGAGTCTTTATGAGCAAGAAACAAAATTCTGAGTTAGTTGATGCAGAGAATCCAAATTGGACCATACAAACTTTTAAAAAGTCTCGTCCAGCTAAAGAAGTTTTACCCAAAATATTCAGTAATCAAATAAGCCAAGAATTGTTAAAGCCAAGAGGCAGGCCACGCCTTGAAACTCCTAAGGAGCGCATCAATATCAGGCTTTCTTACGAAGTCATTCAGCATTTCAAATCCTCTGGGGTTGGCTGGCAAACCCGCATAGACGCCGCACTTCGTGAGTTTATTCAAAGTAAACCAAACTCCGACCTCAGACGTTGAGTAGCTATCCACAGGAGATCGTGATGAAAAAATTGCTTGTTTTGATGCTTTTAACCCTTAGCGCATCAGCCATGGCCCAGCACCAAGGGCACGGCTTCAGACATGGCCACGGTCACGGAAACGGGCATTGGGCAAGGGGTTACAGTGGCGGCTGGGGTTGGGCGGTACCTGCAGCCATTGGCGGCATATTGGTTTACGAGGCTTCCAGGCAACCCATCTACGTTCAGCCCAATCCAGTGGTCATTCAACAGCAACCAGTTTACACGCCACAAACTTATTCAACTTGCACGCCTTGGACTGAAGTGCAAAGCTCAGACGGCACCATTAGCAGAACTCGCACCTGCACACAATAAACCATGAAAGCGCCCTGTGCCAAGGGCTTTATAAGCGGCGCCCTTCAACCTTAACAGTTGCAGGTTGCATTTCAACCATGCCATAGGGCCCTGTCACCTCGCCAGAAAGAACTTGGCCGTTCACAAGAACTTTGACCGCCTTCAGTAGCCCATCGGCGTTGATAAAACTGAAATGCAGATAAGCGCCTTCCATTCGCGCGCCCAGCAGATTTTGCGTTTTTCCTTGAAGGGTAAGCGTTCCACCTAGCCTCTGAAAATTTTGGTCTAACTTCAAAGTGGCATTGCCTTTTTCGTCCAAGCCTGAAAGTGTCCAAAGACCCGCCACGTTGGCTGGCACAGTCCAAAAATAGCCAGTGCCGTTTGTTACACGAATGACTTGATCGGGCTCCCAATCGCCCATAGAGAACGTATTTGAAAGCACCCGAGTGCCAGGCTTCATGGCCAAGATGCTAGGTCGCAACTGAGCATTCAACTCTTCCAATAAATACATGGTGACCACAGTCGCTTTAGAAAAATCTTCTTGGAAGATGTCGCCATGCACAATGCGCACGCGATCGCCAACGCCGGCTCTTTGGGCATTGCGCTGCGCCAAGGCGGCCAAGTCTTTGTTGTATTCAATGCCCCAGGCCTTGGCGCCAAATTGACGTGCAGCCGCGATGGGAATTTTGCCGTCACCTGCGCCCAAATCTACCAACTCGTCGTTTGGCCCCACCTCTGCGGCTTCCAACAACTTGAAAACCAAGTCATCGCTCGTTGGCAACCACATGACATCCTTGCCCATCTGCCCTCTCTTGGGAGCATAGGTTTCAGTTTGCATCACGCTACAAGCCTGCAAGCCTGCGATGGCTACCCCAAGGCAAAGGGATAAGCGCAAGGCGCGTAAAAGTCGACAGAGGTGTGAGTTTTTGTAAAAGTAAATCATGGTTTCACAGTGTATTTCAATCTGAATGTATTCGAGTCTTCGCAGATGCGCATGGGAACTGAGGGTAAATCCTGAATCCAGAAATTTTTCATTATGTTTTGATGCAAATCAAATCAGTCATTGTCCTAGATTGAAATTTAAAAAGGAAATACATGACCACTACAAATGAACCCTCTGAATCTAGAAGATTTTTCTTGGCCAGCTCTGCTTTGGCCACTGCGGGTGCACTGAGCGCCACGGATGCAGCAGCTCAAGGTGCCATTCCTGCGTTGCAAGAAGTGGCGGGGCAAGCGCACTGGACGGTCAAAAAAGTAGATGCTGAGTCGGTCAAGCTCTTCATGTGGAATAAAAAACTGGCCAATCCGCCTAAGGCTTTTCGCGGCAGCATTTTGTTTGTGCATGGCTCATCGATGGCTTCCACCCCTGTGTTTGATTTACAAATAAAAGGTCGAAACGATTCATCCCTTATGGATTGGTTCGCTAGACAAGGTTACGACACTTGGTGCTTTGATTGCGAGGGCTATGGGCGCTCAGACAAAACCCGCAATGTCAATGCCAACATTGCATGTGGCGCAGATGACCTGGCAGCAGTCAGCGAGTACATCATGAAAGCCAATGGGGGTCAGAAATTATTGACCTATGGCTCATCTTCTGGCGCCTTACGGGCCGCACTGTTTGCTCAAAGACATCCTGAACGCGTAGCACGGATGGTTTTGGATGCGATGGTGTGGACAGGCCAAGGCAGTCCGACACTGGCAGAACGGAAAAAACGCCTACCTGCCTATTTGGCAAGCAATCGCAGACCAATTGACCGCGACATGATTCGCAGCATTTTCACGCGCGACCATCCGGGCACCAGCGACATGAGCGTGGTTGAAACTTTTGCAGATGCCGTATTGGCATTGGACAGTTCAGTGCCCACAGGCACCTACATTGACATGTCAGCCAACCTACCCGTTTGCGATCCTGAAAAAATCAATGTGCCTACTTTGATTTTGAGAGGCCAATACGACGGCATTGCCAGTTTCCAAGATTTGGCTGCATTCTTTGAAAAATTGGCGCATCCCGATAAGCAGTTCGTGGTGATGCAAGGTATTGCGCATACCAGCACACGCTCCAAAAACTATGCCACTGTTTATCACATCATGAGCAACTACTTTGCTCAGCCAGGCCCTGTTTACACAGGTACCTAATAGGCGTGGCCGAAAATTGAGTGAAATGAGATTCAAAGTTCAATGTAATTTTTAAAACAAGCACGTTCAGGGCTTTACATAGGGAGATATGACCATGGGTTTTTTAACTGAAGACGAATTGTCAAAACTAGACACCGCAGAGACCTCGCTGTTCCCGTCTCCCATACCTGTTCAATGCGTTTCAAGCGACGAGTTCATGCCTTCACGGCAAACGCCGAAACAAAAAGAATATGAGGCCAGAGTCAAAGCCATTGGCTCTGAAATGGCCAAAAAATTGGGCACTTCTCGCCGCAAGTTTTTCAAAAGTGCATCGGGCATGGCTGCCGCCTTCGTTGCCATGAACGACACCTATGGGCCTGTTTTTGGTGTGTCTCGTGCAGAAGCTCAAACACCTGACATGGCCAATGAGCGAGCAAAAAAACTGTCCGGCCAATTCATCATGGACATGCACACGCATTTCTTGCGCGATGACACTCGAATTCAAACCTTCATTGCACAACGCGAGTCGGTGGGCAAAGCAGGCTGGAACCCCGCCATCAAAACAGGCGCACAAACCATTGAAGATTTGAAGTTTGCCAACTACATCAAAGAAATTTACTTAGACAGTGATACCAAGGTGGCTTGCATCAGCGGCGCACCCTCAGAAATTCCTGGCGACTGGTTTCTCACCAACGAGATGAAAGCCAAATACAAAGCCAGCATCAATGCTATTGCTGGCAGCAAGCGCTCTATGTCGCATGCCATCTTCACACCTGGCTACCCAGGCTGGTTAGAAGAAATTGACAAGGCCATCGAGTTGCTCAAGCCAGACTCTATGAAGGGCTACACCATTGGTGATAACACCAACAAGCATCTCTCTAAACATCCTTGGTTGATGGACGATGAAAAATTGGTTTACCCAGCTTACGAAAAATTTGCCAAAGCAGGATTAAAGAATGTCTGTGTTCACAAAGGGCTGTTCCCACCTTCTGTTGAGAAACAATTCCCCCATTTGCTGAAGCACTCTCGCGTAGACGATGTAGCCAAAGCCGCCAAAGATTGGCCACAACTCAATTTCGTGATTTACCACGGTGGCTATCGCTATGCAGGCGGCGGCAAAGCCGAAGATGCTTGGGGTCAATTTGAAAGCACCGGCCGCATTGACTGGATAACGGACTTGGCTGAGATGCCTGCCAAGTTCGGCGTGAAAAACATTTACGCAGACTTGGGTCAGTTGTTTGCACAAACCACGGTGGTTGAGCCTCGTTTGGCCGCCGTCATGTTAGGCCAATTGATCAAAGGCCTAGGGCTTTCAAATGTTGTGTGGGGTACCGACGCCATTTGGACGGGTGCTCCTCAATGGCAAATTGAGGCGCTTCGCAGAATTGAGATTCCAGAAGAAATTCAGCGCAAATATGGTTATGCGCCTCTAGGCGCCGCAGATGGTCCTGTGAAAAATGCCATCTTTGGCGATAACAATGCACGCATCTACAACTACAAGCCTGATCAGCGGGCAGCACTTGCGCACGACAAAATTGCTTTCAACAAAGCCATCTATGAAAAGCACGGCGAAGGCCGTACCAACTTAGCCTATGGCTATGTCAACAAGAATGCTTGATTGAAGTCAGTGAACAGCCGTTCACTGAGCTTCAATTTTTGCTTCGCGAATGGCCTTGGCCCACTTGGCCGTTTCAGTTTTAGAACGCTGCGCCAGCGCATCAGGTGAACCTGGTGATGTTTCAAAACCCAGTGCAGAGAATCTCTCAAGGATGGCTTTGTCATTAGCGGCAGCATTCAAAGCCGCATTGAGTTTTTGAATCATGTCGGCCGGTGTGCCCGCTGGTGCAAACATGGCGAAATAAGCAATCAGCTCATAGTCTTTCAAGCCGAGTGCTTCATTGACTGTGGGCAACTCAGGAATGGCTTTGGAGCGCTGAGTGGATGTCACGGCCAAGCCGCGAATTTTGCCGCCCTTCACTTGGGGCAACATGACCGCAAAGTCGGCGGTGAACATATTGACCTGGCCACCAATGAGATCAGTCATGGCAGCGGGGCCACTCTTGTAGGGCACATGCGTCATTTGAATACCGGCCATGCTGGCCAACATTTCAGAGGAAACCAATTGAGATGTGCTGGCACTGGCAAATGTCACTGTTGTCGGCTTTGCTTTTGCCATGTCGACAAACTCTTTCAAACTCTTAGCAGGCACTTCGTTGTTCACGGCCACAATGAGGGGCACCGAACCCATGTAACCAATTGGCGCAAAGGCGGTGTCTTGGTCGTAGGGCAATTTCTTCATGAGGCTTTTGAGTGCCGCATTGGTGCTGTTGGTGCCAATCAGGATGGTGTAGCCATCGGGTGCCGATTTGGCCACTGCATCGGCGCCCAACATGCCGTTCACGCCGGCTTTGTTTTCAACCACAATGGTCTGGCCCAAAACCTCTGACATTTTTTGTGCAAAGGCTCTGCCAATTTGATCTGTGGCACTGCCAGCAGCAAAGGGCACGATGGCCTTGATGGGTTTATTGGGATAGGCCTGCGCGTGGGCTTGCGAGGCCGTGAGGGCTACGCCTAAGCCCAAAAATACGCTGAGCAAACTTTTTTTCAAACCAACCGTGCGACTATTTTTCATGGTATCTCCAAAGAATCAAAACAATTTTATTCAATCTCAAGACTGAGAAGTTTGGCACTCAGACATTTTCCGTGTGCATCAAGGGCCAAGGAACGCGTCACGCCGCCACCTAAAGCATTGTGCATCACAAAATTAAGGGCGCCTAGTTGCGGCAAGCTGTAACGGAACACAGGTCCCTTGGCAATGCCCTCAAAATGCGCCAGCAATCTCTCGGGGGTAAGCCATCTTTCAAGCAACTCAAAATTCTGCCGATCGTAGGCAATGACCGATATCGTCGATCGGTCGCCCTTGTCGCCTGTTCGGGTGTGTGCAATGTCTCTTAACAACATATTAAGCAAGCTCCTCAGATCCGTGTAGCAGCACGGTTTGAGTTTGAATGGCGCTTCGGGGCATAAGCATCGATGCAACAGCAATCACTTCTCGCACTGATTTGCTAGCACCACCGCCAGAAGCAGGGCCGTTGGTGTACAAAGCCTCTACCTCGTTGGCCACATGCAGCGCTTGTGCCTGCGTGTTCACTCGAACGGCAATTCTGGCGCGCACTTCTGCAGGCTCATAGCTCGGCTGCGTGTCCCCCAAGATTGCGTTCACGCCGATCAGGTCATAGCGCGCCTCAAAATGGCCATACCCTGCATCGGCCAATCGAGCCTTCACAATATCAAGCGCCAACTGCCCTCTGTCCTTTGCGCCAGGACCGGCATAAGACATTTGCCCTTCACCTACAAATCCATCGCGATACCCTAGGGTCACTTTAAGGGTGTCGGGCCGAGTGGTTCCGCTAGCCCCCACAGCCAGCACTCTGTCTGCACCCACTTGCTCAAGTTGCACTTGAGAAAAATCAGCCACCACATCGGGTTGCAGGTATTGCGTGGGATCCTCAATTTCATAAAGCAATTGTTCGGTACAAGTTTGAACTGTCACACAACCGCCGGCATCTGCCAGTTTGGTAATGATCACATTACCGTTGGCGCTGACCTCTGCCAAGGGATAGCCCAGCTGAGCCAAGTTGGGCACATCCTTGTAACCAGGGTCGGCAAAATAGCCTCCCGTAATTTGGGCCGCACACTCCAGCAAATGTCCTACCATCACCCCTTTGCCCAGCAGCGGCCAATCATCGGCACGCCATTGAAAATGGTGCATGAGGGGCGCTAAAAATAAAGCGGGGTCGGCCACACGGCCACTGATGATGACGTGCGCATCGGATTGCAAAGCTGGCAACAGCGCCTCTGCGCCCAGATAGGCATTGGCCGACACCAACAAGGCTTGAATGTCCGACACAGTGTGAGTGCTGTCCATCAGTGACTCTGAGAGATATTGCGTTTGCAAAATAGCAAGCACATCGTCCCCCAACACCACAGCCACCTTCAGCTGATGAAGCCCCAGCGCTTTGGCAACTGCCAACACTTCTTTGCCTGCCTGCAACGGATTGGCAGCTCCCATGTTGGTAATGATGCGCGTGCCATGGGCCATACAAGCTGGCAACACAGCTTTCATACGCGCTGAGAGCAAGGGGTCAAAACCTCGCGTGGGGTTTTGAATTTTTTCTAACTGTGCCAGCGCAATGGTTCGCTCGGCCAAACACTCAAAGACCAAATAATCGAGTTGACCCTTTTCTGCTAGTGCAACGGCAGGCGGAATGCGGTCGCCCGCATACCCTGCACCCGCACCTATTCGCAGCGCTTTTAGAGCCATGGCTTAAGAGTCAGCTTGAACCTTGGCATCCTTCACAACCTTGGCCCACTTTTGCGTTTCATTGCGAATGAACTCGGCAAAGCGCTCAGGCGAACCGCCGCCGTCTTCTGCTCCATATTGTTCAAACTTTTCAATCACATCGGGCATGGCCATGACTTTGTTCATGTCTTCATTGATGCGTTTTACAAAGGATGGATTCATGCGGCCAGGGCCGACCAATCCATACCAGGTGGTGGCGTCAAATCCTGGAAAGCCTTGCTCGTCCATGGTGGGCACATTGGGGTGGCCTTTGGCGCGTTTGGTGCGCGTCTGTGCCAGTGCAATGGCTTTGCCACCTTTGACATGCGGCGTGGCAGATGTCATGGTTTCAAAACAATATTGAACTTGCCCACCGATCAAGTCTGTGAGCGCAGGGCCTGATCCTTTGTAGGGCACATGCAATGCATCAATGCCTGCGCGCAACTTGAACATTTCCAAAGCCAAGTGTTGTGCAGAACCACCGCCCGCAGATGCAAAGCTAATGCGGCCAGGATTTTGTTTGCACAATGCGATCAAATCTTTTACATTTTTTGCCGGCTGTGATTCATTGCAAATAAGCAGATTGGGGGTGACGCCCACCAAACCAATAGGCGAAAAATCACGCTCTACGTTGTAGCCCAACTTAGGCTGCAAACTGACCGCCAAAGCATGGCTGTTGATGTGCGCCATGAGCAAGGTGTTGCCATCTGCGGGTTGCTTGGCTACAAAGTCGGCGGCGATCACACCAGCAGCGCCTGCCTTGTTGTCAATGACGATGGTGACGTTCCACATGGCTTGAAGTTTTTGGGCCAACACACGGGCCAACGCATCGGTACCACCTCCAGGCGGGAACCCCACCACAATGCGAATGGGGCCCGATGGCAAAGTTTGAGCTTTGATCATGGGCGCGGCCAGCAAAGTTGCAGATGCAGCCGTGGCTTGTAGGAGAGTTCTGCGTTTCATGGGGATGTCCTTCAATTGTGAATGAGGGCTGGAACAGGGTTGGCTGAAAAATAGTCCATGGCGGCTTGCACACCCGAGCCTTTAAGCTGAACGCCGCTTAACTTCAAGCCCATCTCGCATGCAGCAAGTGCGGCAATCAAGGTCAGGTCATTGCAATCGCCCAAGTGACCAATGCGGAACATCTTGCCTTTGACTTTGCCAAGACCCGTACCCAAGGAACAATCAAATCGTTCATAAATCATTTTGCGCACTGCGTCTGCATCAATGCCTTCGGGGGTCATGACACCCGTCAAAATGGGTGAGTACAAAGCAGGGTCGGCACATTGGATGGGCAAGCCCCACGCACGAACACCCGCGCGAACGCCCTCACCCCATCGCACATGGCGCTTGAACACCACATCCAAGCCCTGCCCCAAAATCATGTCGCAAGCTTCGCTCAGGCCGTACATCAAATTGGTATTGGGGGTGTAGGGGTAGTAGCCCGATTTATTAATCTCCAGCATCTCATCCCAAGCCCAAAAAGATTTGGGCAGGGTCGATTTTTTGCTGGCCTCAATGGCCTTGGGCGAGAGCGCGTTGAAACTCATGCCAGGCGGCAACATCAAGCCCTTTTGCGAGCCACTGACAGTCACATCAACGCCCCACTCGTCATGCCTGTAGTCGGCGGAAGCCAAGCCTGAAATGGTGTCAACCAACAGCAGTGCAGGGTGTTTGGCGTTGTCCATTGCGCGGCGCACTGCCGCAATGTCACTGGTCACACCTGTAGAAGTTTCGTTGTGCACCACACACACCGCCTTGATACTGTGAGATGAGTCCTGCTTCAAGCGCTCTTCAATTTTGTGTTCGTCCACACCTTGGCGCCAACCCTCTGCGCCAGGCAAGCCTAACAACTCGGCTTTGACACCCAAACGGGCGGCCAACTTAAACCACAGTGAAGCAAAGTGACCTGTCTCATACATGAGCACATGATCGCCGGCACTCAAAGTATTGACCAAAGCGGCTTCCCATGCACCCGTGCCAGAGGCCGGATAAATCATGACGGGGTGCTGCGTCTTGAAAATGGCCTTCATGTTGGCCATCAGTTTCAAGCCCAAAACCCCAAATTCTGGGCCGCGGTGGTCAATGGTGGGCAGGCTCATGGCCCGCAAAATTCGATCTGGAACTGGTGATGGGCCAGGAATTTGCAAGAAGTGGCGGCCCGTTGGATGGAAATCAAGCTGAATCATTTAAAAGCATTCCTAAGAACTAATTTGAATTTAACGAGAGAATAGCGGTAAATCCGATCTCCATGATGTGGAAAAACCCCTAGCTCTTGTTGAATCAGTCCCCTATGAACACAACTACTGCCACTCTCCCAGACTCAGCCAGCCACACTTACGAACAAGTTGCCACTGCCAGCAACGAAGTGGCGGGCCTTCTGGCCAAGCGCTTGAAAACAGAAACGCAAGGCGAAGTGCTGTTTACTGCCGCCGACCGGGGTCGCTACGCCACCGATGCCTCCATTTACCAAGTGACCCCGCTGGGTGTGTTTGTGCCCAAACATGCCGAAGAAGTGGCCACAGCCATGGCCATTTGCCGTGATCTGAAGGTGCCCATCGTTCCAAGAGGCGGCGGCACCAGCCAATGCGGCCAAACCACCGGCGTGGGCTTGGTCATAGACCACAGCAAGTATGTTCGAAATATCCTCAACCTAGACCTGCAGGCAGGCACAGCGGAGGTGCAACCAGGCATGGTCTTGGACAACCTGAATGCCTCTCTGAAAAAACACGGCGTGTGGTTTCCTGTCGATGTCTCAACCAGTGCGCAAGCAACGCTTGGCGGCATGGCGGGCAACAACTCTTGCGGCAGCAGGTCGATTGCCTACGGCAACATGGTGCACAACGTTGTAGGCGCTAAAGCTTGGTTGAGCAATGGTGATTTGCTTGATTTCTCACAATTTGAAAACAGCACAGGACGTGCCAAGGAAATTGGCGAGTTTGTGAAGCAACTGGCGGTGCACCATCAAGCCGAGCTCCAAACCCATTGGCCCAAGGTTTTACGGCGTGTGGCTGGCTACAACTTGGATATTTTTGACAACCAAAATGAGCGACCCTACACCGCCGATGGCAAAGTGAATTTGTCGCATTTGTTGGTGGGCAGTGAAGGCACGTTGGCCATGACCCAATCGCTTACCTTGAGGCTCAGTGAGCTGCCTACGGCGAAGGTATTGGGTGTGGTCAACTTCAACAGCTTTCACAAAGCCATGGATTCTGCGCAGCACATTGTGAAGCTGGGCAACGGCAGCTTGACTGCGCTGGAGTTGGTCGATCGAACCATGATTGACTTGTCACTGAAAATTCCAGCCTTTGCGCCCACCATTCGCACAGCCATCATTGGCGAGCCCGAAGCTATTTTGTTGGTCGAATTTGCAGGCACAGACAAAGAAAAACTCAAACGCGAATTGAAGCAATTGGTGGCGCTCATGGGAGATATGGGATTGCCCAACAGCGTGGTGGAAATGGTGGATGACGCGCCGCAGAAAAACTTGTGGGAAGTGCGCAAAGCAGGCCTCAACATCATGATGAGCTTGAAGGGCGATGGCAAACCAGTGAGCTTCATTGAAGACTGTGCTGTGCCTTTAGAGCACTTAGCAGAGTACACAGATGCATTGACGCAAGTCTTTCAAAAACATGGCACCAAAGGCACTTGGTATGCCCATGCCTCAGTGGGCACATTGCATGTGCGCCCTATTTTGGACATGCGCCGTGATGGCCCCCTCAAAATGCGCGCCATCGCAGAGGAAGCCAGCGTACTGGTCAGAAAGTTCAAAGGCGCCTACAGCGGCGAACATGGCGATGGCCTGTGCCGAGGTGAATGGATTGAGTGGCAATTTGGCCCTGCCCTACAGCAAGCCTTTGCGCAAATCAAACAACACCTAGACCCCTTGAATTTGCTCAGCCCCAACCGCATTGTCAATCCACCCAAAATGGACGACACATCGCTCATGCGCTTTGGCAACAATTACAAAATCATTCCTATTCAAACCGCATTGGATTGGAGCGCTTGGAACGTTCACAACGACGCCGCCACAGAACAAACAACACTGCCCGGAACAGGTCAAGACCCAGCGCATGGCTTGGCCAAAGCTGTTGAAATGTGCAACAACAATGGCACTTGCAGAAAATTTGATGCAGGCACCATGTGCCCTAGCTTCAGAGTGACACGCGATGAAGTTCATGCCACACGCGGCAGAGCCAATACGCTGCGATTGGCATTGAGTGGCCAACTGCAAGGCGGCCTAGAAAGCCCTGAGGTGAAGGAAGCCATGGACTTGTGTGTGGGTTGCAAAGGTTGCAAACGCGATTGCCCTACCGGCGTTGACATGGCGCGCATGAAAATTGAAGTGCAGCATCATTACAACGAAAAGCATGGCTTGCATTTAAAAGACACTTTGATATCCAACTTGCCGCGCTATGCGCACATTGCATCGCAATGGCCTGGCCTTATGAACCTTCGCAACCAATCGCCTTTGTTGGCCAAGTTAGCAGAATCTCTAACCGGCCTGTCAGCAGAGCGCTCATGGCCTGAATGGAAAAAGAACCATTTCTTCAACGGCCCGCGTGTCGGTGTTTCGGCAGAAGAAGTCTTAAAGGCAAGTAAGCCAGTAGTTTTGTTTGTTGACACTTTCAATGGTTATTTCGAATCTGAAAACGCTTGGGCTGCCCACGATGTTTTGTCAGCGGCGGGTTATCAAGTTCACATTGCCAGTCGAACCAAGCAAGACACGCCTGGTCAGCACCTTTGCTGCGGCAGAACCTATTTGGCCAGCGGGCAAGTGAGCAAAGCCAAAGAACATGCGCAAGCTTTGTTAGAAGCATTGCTTCCCTTTGCACAAAAAGGCATTGCCATTGTGGGTTTAGAGCCATCGTGCCTTTTAACCCTCAGAGACGAGTCTTTGGTCATGGGCTTGGGTGAAATGGCTGACACAGTGGCAGCACATGCTGTGTTGTTTGAAGAATTTTTAGCAGCAGAAAATAATGCTGGGAAACTTGAAGCTCTAAAGTCCAAATTGACATCCGCGCAAAAGCCGATTTTGGTGCACGGACATTGCCACCAAAAAGCCTTTGGATTGATGCCCTCAGTGACGCAAGTCATTCAACTCATTCCACAAGCCAAAGTAGACCTGATTGAAAGCAGCTGCTGCGGTATGGCGGGCTCGTTTGGTTATGAAGCTTCGCATTTAGAAGTTTCCAAGCAAATGGCCGAGGCCAACTTATTGCCTAGCATTCGAAACAACAAAGATGCTTGTGTAGTGGCCGATGGCACAAGTTGTAGACATCAAATTATGGATGGTACAAAACGTGAGGCCATCCATGTGGCAATGTTGCTGGCTCAACACTTAATCAAATAACATCGGTCCGCACAAACAATGCGCTGCAGCACCAAAGGGCTGCTTCTTTTCAATCACTGTTTGAAGCCAACTGAGGTCTTGGCCCAAGGTATTCAACAACAAAGCATCAGGCCCAGTATGCGCAGATATCACGCTCCAAGTGGGTATGGCATTGGATTCGCCCGCTAGCCATCCTGACTGGCCCATGAATTTTTGGACAAATTTTTCGATAGGTGAAATTTTTCGTCCAACATACTTAATTGGAAGTTCTTTGCTGCTGCTTGCACCATCGAGTTTAGATACTCTGGCTCTGGCTTCCTCCACAGCATCAGAAAAACTACCAAGCCGGTCAATGAGTTTGTGATCAACCGCCTGAGCACCTGTCCAAATTCTGCCCTGCGCCAAATCATCAGCCTTGGCCAACTCGAGTTTGCGAGTTTGCGAAACCTTGCCAATGAAATCGGCATAGATGTGTTCAACGCTCGATTGCACCAAAGATTGCATGCGAGGGTCTAGCGCTTTTCTAGGATCGTAAGCACCGGCAAGCCAACTGGTTTGATATCCACCCGTGTTCACGCCAATTTTGCTCATTAACCCTTCGCCTGTAGGCAACATGGCAAACACACCAATTGACCCTGTGATGGTGGCTGGATCTGCAATGATCACATTGGACGCCATTGAAATCCAATAGCCACCAGATGCCGCCAAATTGCCCATGGAAACCACGATGGGCTTGCCTTTGTCTTTGGCAATTTGCAACTGCTCACGAATAAGCTCTGAGCCCAAAACACTACCACCGGGTGAGTTGACTCTAAGCACAATGGCTTTGACTTCTTTATCTTCAGCCGTTTTTCGAATGCGCTCTGACGTGGAGATGCCTCCTATTTTTCCAGCAGGCGCACGGCCATCGCCTATTTCACCTTCGGCAACAATAATGGCAATGTGATCTCCCTTGACCTTCTTAACTTCAGAGACGAGGTAATCTTTCCAGCCAACCTGTCGGAAAGATTGAATGTCTTCGTCGTTGCCGACTTCTTTGATGAGCGTTTCACGCAATGACTCAAAAGTCTGCAGTCCATCGAGCCACTTCCAATCTAAGGCCAACTGGGCTGCATTGCCTTTAACCTTGATTAACGCATCAGGCAGCTTTCCCATGTTTTGATTGATGCTGTCTGCAGGTAAATTGCGTGCCTTTTCTACGTCACCTGTGTACAAAGCCCATAAGGCATCGTATACGTGCGCTTCTGCTTTTAAGGCTTGCTGAGATGGCGCATTCAAAACGAAAGGTTCACCTGCGGACTTGAATTGCCCTACCCGAATTAAATTGGCTTTGATGCCCAGTTTATCTAAGGCATCTTTGTAGTAATTTCGGTTTCTTCCAAAGCCCTCAATCAACACGCCACCCATAGGGTGAGACAAAACTTGATTGGCATGTGCCGCCAAATAATATTGACGTTGGTCATAAAAGGTAGACCAAGCCACCACTTGTTTGCCAGACGTTTTGAATTTTTCAATAGAGCTGGCCGCTTCACGCAAAGAAACCAAGCCACCACCCTGAAAATCGTCAAGCTTCAAAAGCACTTTGTCAATGTGCTTGTCTTTGGCTGCTAGCTCCAAGGTCATGACCACATCGCGCAAACGAACAGTTTCGGTGGTGTTACCCTGAAGTTCGCCAATGAACTTGTCCTTCAAACCGCCAGGCGTTTCTTCAACCAATACGCCCTTTAAATCCATCACCAGAACTGTGTGATCATCTAGGCTAAGCTTGTCTGCATAAAAAACAAACCAACCGATACCCACCGCATAAAGTACGACACCAAAAACAAGCGCTACTCGAAAGCCATTAATCATCCAATCGGAGACTTTGAGAATGCCACGATTGATCACGGTGTAAGTGCGTTTGATTTTTAAGAATACAGAATTCATGGTGGTTCTATTTCGTACGCTTTCGATATGATTAAGCATATTAATACAACTTTATATGCGCGCAGCAGTTGTAGCCACTTAGAATGGTTGCGAGTCTTTAAAGTACGTCAAGACACTTTTTTGAAATTGGAAATCTTCATATGAGCACAGCGCACACATTAGGTTTTTGGTGGGCCTGGCCTGCCGCCCTTTTGGCTTACATTCTCTTTCGCGCTTGGTACGACAACTGGCGAGGCCCGCTAAGCTCAGAAGAGATAGAGCAGTTTATGAACATCACTGCTGATTTGCCAGGGCCCCACCATACAGACCGGGCTGTATTGAGAGAGTTTCTAGAGGCTGATGACGGCAAAGAGTTTGTCATGTGCAACCTTGTCAAGCTATTTCCTCACCCTGTGGCCCACCCCTTCACAGGCACGCCGACACCCGCACAAGACTTGCTACAAGAATATGTCAAACAATTTGTTGGGGTATTGCTGTCTGGCGGTGGGCACCCAGTGGTAGCCGCACGCAAAGTGGCTGGCTACATTGACGCTTGGAATGCACCACCCGATCCGGGTTGGTCTATTGCAGGCATGATGAGATACCGTAGCCGGCGCGACATGGTGAAACTTGCTACAAATCACAAATTTCTAAAAGCACACCCTTTTAAGCATGCTGCCGTGCAACAAACATATTCTTTTCCTACCCAAGTGGTGGCAGAAATGGTGCTCCGCCCCAGAAGTGCTGTGGGGTTGACGCTGGCCCTGTTAGCTGCATTGGTGCACCTGGGCTCTCTTTTATTGGCGTAGATTTGTTAGCGCGTACTTACTTCAATAGCAAAAACAAGCCAGTTGCTAGCGAAATCACAATAAAGCAACCGCACGCAATTTCAAAAATTTTTTCTCCGCTGGTATTCATATCAATCCTTTACGACTTGTTAGTCTTTTGTTTGGGGAGCTATTGAAGCCATCAATAGCTCTTGCCCAGCCACACATTACAGAAAGTTAATGGCTTGATTCAATTATTACCATCTTGCAATAAATTTGCAAGTAAAATTTTTATTCGTAATAAATGCTTACGAAATTACTATTTTTTAATTGGCATTGATCAGGCCGAGCGTATTTACCCAGGATCAAAGAGTTGCTTAGTTAATTTGGACAAAAAATAGGCAGGTATTCTCAAATGCAAATTGTGATTCGCATAGACGATCTATCAGGTGATGCGTCTCAATCTATTGTGCGTGAACACATGGCGGGCATGCTTCACAACACGCCCCTTGAAAGCGTTCACGCATTCTCCTTAGACAAGCTCAAACAAGACCATGTTACTTTTTGGACCGCGTGGTTCGAAGCCGAGCTTTGTGGATGTGGCGCTCTTCAAACGCTGAACCTTCAGCACGGTGAGGTTAAGTCCATGAGAACCAGGGAAAAGTTTTTGCGCCAAGGTGTTGGTCAAGCCGTTCTGTCTCACATCATCACAGAAGCTCGCGCAAGAAGTTTGAAACGATTGAGCTTAGAAACAGGATCTGCAGAATCATTCGCAGCTGCACGGACCCTGTACTTGCGAAACGGGTTTGAAATCTGCGGCCCCTTTGCCGGCTACACGCTTGATCCACACAGCGTGTTCATGACCAAGCTCCTTTGAGAAACGCACTCAAGGCGCATTAACAACGGCGTGCCATGGGGGGACTAGGTTGACCACAAAACACATACCGCTCAATTTTGGTGGACTTTTTGATGACGTGGCTGTAAAGTATTGTTTTAAAAAATACAATGCATACTGTCTAATGAATTAGACAAAACTACTCAAAAGTAGTTTTATTTTTAAAGGCTGCTGTTGATGACCACCGTCAAAAAAATTATTGATCAAAAATCAAAAACCATCTTCTCTGTTCGGTCAACCGACCCCGTAGTGGATGTCTTGAAAATTATGCGAGATTTTCGCGTCAGAGCCGTGTTGGTCATAGATGACGGCGAATTAAAGGGCATCGTGTCACAAGGCGATTGTGCTATCAAAGTATTGTTACCGCACCACAATGCCTCTGAAGTGGCGGTCTCGACAATCATGACACCAAATCCTCTAACCGTGAAACTCTCGAACACACTGGACGAGTGCATGGCCATCATGGTTCACAAGCACATTAGGCACTTGCCCGTTCTTGAAGCCAACAAAGTAGTTGGCGTTGTATCGGTTGGTGACATGGTTAAAAGTATCATTGAACTGCAAGACAATCAGATCAAGTTTCTTGAAACCTATATCAAAGGTCATGGTGCTTGAACCTTTTGCCGCAAATTACTGACCTTGCTCATCGTTTTCTTTTGAAAATCTCATGCCGTATTGAATGATGAGCGTAGATATTGCCAACAGCAATACGGCACAGCCTTCATAAATCAGATCAACGGTGCTAATGCCTTTGCCCTGAAGAATAATCAGTCGGCAAAGCGCCGTGATCGCAATAAAAATAGGCAATGTAATTGGGATTTTTCTGTATTGATAGAACGCAGCCACCATGCCTAAAACCTCTGCGTAAATGAACATCAGAAGCAGGTCAGTTAAAGCGATTTTTCCATTTTGAATCACGGTGTACATTTCTGCACCAACGCTAAAAATTGTGAACAATGCAATGAAAAACAAAATGCATTTTTCTGCAATGATGATCAAGTTATAAACATTCATGGAGTGTTCTCCTTAGATGGAATTTGGTAGCGAAAAATAACTTAGTCAGTCAAACTTTGATGACTCTAACTACAGTATGTTGAAATACAGACTTTTTTTACTAAATAATCGTCAATCCAGTTTGATGCCTAATTTTTTTACAATGTTTCCGTATTTACCCACTTCAATCTTCACTAAATTTGCAAATTGTTCAGGCGTATTGTGAACGGCATCTGCACCGTTTTTATCCATTGCTGTCTTAAAGTCAGGGGTTGCAACAATTGCAAAAATTTCTTTGTTCAGACGATCAGTGATGGGTTTTGGCGTTCCGGCTGGCGCAAAAAGACCCAACCAAAGTGCAGCCTCAAATCCTGGGTAGCCTAGCTCGGCAACTGTAGGCACATTCGGAAGTGCTGGCGAACGTTTGGCAGTACCAACTGCCAGTGCGCGAACTTTATCTGTTTTGGCGTTCTGCAACAGAGCAGGCATGGACCCAAAAAGAACTTGCACTTGATTTGAAACAACTGCAAAGTCGGCCTCGGCATTGCCTTTATAGGGGATGTGTGTGGTGTTGATACCTGCAGCATCATTGAGCATTTCCATCGCAAGCTGAGTTGTTGAACCATTTCCAGCAGAGGAGTAGTTCAATTTTCCAGGCTGACTTTTAGCCAGTGCGACCAATTCGGCCAATGTGTTTGCTCGGAGATCGGGGTTGACTACGAGCAGGTAAGGGGTTACGGCAACCAAAGAAATAGGTGCAAAATTTTTGACTGGATCGTAACCAAGCTTTGAATAAGCAGAGGGCGCAACAGCCATGGTACTTGTTGTACCCAATGTGAGCGTGTAGCCATCAGGCGCTGCTTTGGAAGCAATGTCAGTGCCAATCGTGCCGCCAGCACCGCCTCTATTTTCAACCACAATTGACTGGCCTAAGCGCTCACTTAATCTTTGGGCAACGATACGTCCAATAATGTCTGTTGAACCACCAGCTGGAAAGGCAACGATAAGACGTATTGGCTTGTCGGGATAATTCGCTTGTGAATGAGCTAGCAGTGGAAAACTGATGGAAATGATTGTCAAGAACAGCGATAAAAATTTTCCTGCAGAATTTTGCATTGGTAAGTTTCCTTGTTGAATGTGAATGTTTATAAATCGCATAGCTACACTAGCATTTGATGCAACATAATATATTTAAATTAGTTTTCCCGCTACAACTTTGAACGCTTTAAAGTAGCTCCTGGTTAAGAACTTTTGTTAAGCTCAGACACATCTAAAATCGTTATGAAACACAAATTTGCCATCATCGGTCTCGGTATCATGGGGCGACTCATGCTCGAAAACGTTCTGCGCCACCCTGACTTTGAAGTGTGCGGCCTCTGGGATCCCTCGACTGACTCAGTTGCCAAAACACGTTTGATTTCGCCAAACGCACCCATTGCAAAAAGTGCGAAAGCTGCCATGCACGAAGCGCATGTGGTGTACCTGGCGTGTCCCCCTGGTCCTCGCAAAACTTACGCACTGGAAGCTGCTGCAAATGGACAAGGCGTCTTCATGGAAAAGCCCTTGGGCACTGACAACGTTCAAAGTCGAGAACTCGTCACGCAATTGGCGAAGGCTCGTTTGCCAAGCGTCGTGAATTTCACGCAAGCCGCCTCACGTGGCTTTGAAGAATTGTCTCGTTCTATTCAAGCTGGGGAAGCAGGTGAGTTACTTGGAATCGACATTGTGGTGAATTACTCAGCATGGCCACGCGCATGGCAAAGAGATGCAGATTGGCTGCGCTTTCGCCATGAAGGCGGCTACACCCGAGAGGTCATATCGCATTTCTTGTTTTTGGCTGAACGCTTTCTGGGCCCATTGACCCTGCAGCATGCCTTGCCGCGCTACCCACAAGACCCCGCCTTGTGTGAGTTAGACATGCTGGCTCGGCTTACAACAGCAGAAGGACTTCCTGTTACCGTCATGGGCACCACAGGTGGTTTGCAGCCCGATCGGCAAGAAGTAACTGTGCGCGGCAGCCGCATGAGCTATCAGTTCAGAGAGTTCTACCAACTTTGGAGGTCTGATGGCGACGCATGGCAAGAAGCGGTTGACTGGTCTCAAGAAGACCCTCGTAGCAGCGCCTTGCAGCGCCAGTTGAGTGAAGTGGACCAATGGTTAAGAGGCCAAGCTCATAAGCTTGCTACTGCCCAAGAAGCATTGGCTGTTCAAGAACTTGTAGAGGCCATGCTTGTGGGGCACCCTCTCACGGTTCGTTCGTAAAAACTAAACTGAGTGAAGTAACTAGGACAACGGCAGCCATCGTCAATCAAGCTCAGTGCAGCAAAAACACCGCTTAGCCAGCTAAGGCTGTTTATGAATTGATCAAAAGAATTTCTTCGGCAATTCTTTCATGGATACCCAAGACTAAAGAAGCAGGCGAAGAAAAGATTAATTGCTTTAAAAAGCTTTTTCTTCCTTCAAGGCTAGCCACGGTGCTGTGATGCGGAAAATCAATCAGCCTCCATTCCCGCGCCAAAGACTCGCCCAAGTCAGGGCCATATTTAGCAGAGGCACTGGCCATGACATCAGCTTCGTTCAACAGAACACAAAGCCACTTTAGATCCCACTGAAAAACTTGACCAGCAACATTCGCATGATTGTGATGAACAATTGAAAAGTCAGAACGAACAATGGCCGTTTCAATCACTTTTTGCCATTCATCTGGAACAGAATGAGACGCAAGAATAGGTTTCAAAAAGTTAAGCGATTGTTTTTCTATTTCAGACTCAACCAGATTGACCTTGCCTGAATGTGCAAAATCATGTGCAATGCATGTCAGCAATGCACATAGCATCCAATCCTGATTTTCTTTTTTCTCCATTTCAACCAAAATTGCCAGTTGGATACTCATGGACGTTAGAGCGTCTGCAAAATGCAATCAATTGTGATATTCGGGTTCTGTGAAGTTTGACCGGCTTTGAGTTTGATTCTCTATTTCTATGGCAACATTTTGAGCTGCACCCAACATGCTTTTACCAGCCTCGGACAAATTATTTTCCTGAAGATTTAAAAATCTCAAACATTCAAGCAATACGAAGGGCATGCCAAGCCAATTGCGTGGCCATGATGCTCGAAGAAAGCCATACGAACTCTCTAGGCATTCATGCCAAAGATCGTCAAATTGCTCACCAAGTTCAATTAATTTTTTTCCTGGCAACAACAATGTGGTGTTTAGAAGTGTGCTCGAAGACAAGACCATGAAAAGTCGGTCTTCACTTTTCAAGCTGCCATCTGCGAGTGCTTTTTGGCCATCTTTAGATTGCAAAAAATTGGGCCCTAATTTGAAAAGCCGCTCGGTGTTTACCGAAAATTTGAGCTTATTTTCATTCATACCAAACCTATCTGGAAAATGATCATTTGACAGCGAGGCTATTTGGGAACCTAGTGCTAATCTCTCCCTTGCCTTCGACTTGAATGATACCGCGAAGTCCAAGTGTGAACGACTGGGTTAGGGCTTGGCGCCTAGCGTCACACATCCTAAAGCAGCGCATTATTTGTGGCAATTAAACAAATATGGCGTATTTGTGGCCACCGAGTTAAGATGTTCCTGCAGTGTTTGCGCCTAACTGATGCGCCAGATCTTTAGCGTACCGCTCATTTCGGAGCTTCAACGCTTTCAATTAACAAAGGCAAGGAGTCAAGTTATGACGCCTTTAATTTCAAAATGACCCGAATTGAAGAACTCATTCTGCAGCGAACAGCCATTGATGCTGAAATTGAAGCTGAATACAAAAGAGAGCATGAAGCAGCTGCCAGAGGTGAGGCTGATGCTCAATTCAACTTGGCAATCATCTATTACAAAGGGCAAGGCGTACCCCAGAATTTTGCAGAGGCATTTGGCGCTTTTAAATTAGCCTCAGAGCAAGGCAAGACACAAGCTCAGTATTATCTTGGAATCATGTATGAGCAGGGACAAGGTACTCAACAGGATTATGCTGAGGCTGCTCATTGGCTTGAGTTATCTGCCAAAGAAGGCAATCCAGATTCGCTGAATAGATTAGGCGCCATGCTAGAAAATGGCTTGGGGCTGAAGCAAGACTTTCAGGCCGCCATGCGCTGCTACAAGTTGTCTGCTGAAAAGAAAAATCCCGCTGCCTACTTTAGTATTGGGTCAATGTACGAACAACATCACGGGGTAGAACAAGACGACATGGAAGCCATTCGCTGGTACGAATTGGCCGCTGCAAAAGGGCATGAGGAGGCTCACTACAGAATTGGCTTCCTGTATTTAAAAGGCCAAACTGTGAAGCAAGACTTCAAAGAGGCCAAAAATTGGTTTCTTCTGATTGCCAACCATGGGCACATCAATTCACAAATTCGGCTTGGAGAAATGCATGACGCAGGGCTTGGCGAAAAACAAAATTATGCTGAAGCCATGAAATGGTTCAAGCTGGCTGCCACTCATGGAAGTGCGGAGGCGCAGTCGAAAGTGGGTTTTATGTACGGAAACGCGCATGGCGTAGCGCTAAATTTTCCCGAGTCCATGCGGTGGTACTTGATGGCAGCAGAACAAGAATATCCTGCAGCGCTTTCAAATTTAGGTTTCATGTTCGACCACGGACAAGGTGTGCCCATGGATTCCCAAAAGGCCCTCATGTACTACAGCAAGGCCGCAAAGAAGGGCGATGTCAACGCTAGGAAAAATCGGGACATCATTGAAGCTCGAATTGCGAAGCAACAATCAAATCATCACTGACGAATTCGCGCACTCAACGCCAGCCCACAAACAATTCGAGTGAACTGAACCATTCGAAATTAATATTTATAGTTCATAGAACCTGGCATCGCTTTCACAATCACTGCGCAAGCTAATCTGGGCCCTGCATTGCCTGTTGGCTGAGTTTTATAGTCATCTGGGTCTCTGTGAACGATCAAACCGCGTCCTAAAATGTCTGTAGCGCCAGAATCAACAGTGATTGCGGAGGTTTCAAAAGATAATTTTGCGTTGCCGTTCATATCGGCAACCAAAGAGGGCAGATCTCCTGCGTGATGCGCGCTACTGCCATGAGCACCGTGCGCCTTACCGCTAGGATTAAAGTGACCACCCGTACTCATGCCGTCTCCGCTTGAGCAGTCGCCTTTTTCATGAACGTGGAACCCATGCTCTGCGTTTGGCTTAAGACCTTGAATTTCTGCAGTGACTAAAACTTTAGATCCAATGGTTTTAAAAGTTACTAAGCCAGTTGTGGTGTTGCCTTTGGTTGGGGCTAACCGAGCGTTTGCGGATGGTCCGTCAATTTGTGTGGCGCAACCTGACAGCAAGACTAAAGCGCAAGAAAAAATTAGCTTGTTCATATTAAGGTCTCAATTTAAAAATCCTGAGTTTGTCATATTTATACTTATTAAGTAGAACTGCGATCTAATAGTCACAAACACGTCATGGGAACTAAATCGCGTGCGACGGACTTATAAAATGATGCACTCCAAATCAAGCGATGCGCTTGATTTATTTGAAATAAAGCTCTCGTTAAATCTCTGAGCTTCATTGCGGCAAAGCGCACTGTACTGGTTTGCCGCCCAATTCATTGACCAACACTTGTGCGGCGATACAGACCAAAAATCCGCGTTTCCCGCCATTGATCCAAATTTTAGTCAATTCTAAAATGCTGGATTCCACATACACCGGCATTTGCTTTTTTAAACCAAAGGGCGATGTGCCGCCCACCAAATAACCTGAGTTTTTTTGTGCCACTTCGGGCTTGCAGGGTTCAACGGTTTTGCAGTCTATTTGACGCGCCAAATTTTTGGTAGAAGTCTTGCAGTTGCCGTGCATCAACACCACCAAACCTTTGCCTTGTTCGTCTTGCATCACCAGCGTTTTAATCACATGGTGCTCGGATACACCAAGTTGCTTGGCCGATTCGGCTGTCCCGCCATGCTCAACGTAGTCGTAGGGGTGTTCGGTGTAAGCAACTTTATTTTGCTTTAACCATTGTGTTGCTAGTGTTTCAGAAATGTGTTTTGCCATCGTTATTGCTACTGATTGGTGCTTGAGCCTATTTTCATGAAGATACTTATTGCCATTGACTATGGTGCAAAATATAAATGAAAACGTCAAATGGAGTTAACTTGTCCAACTTGCGCATCACCGAAATCAAAGCCTTTGTGCCATCTAAAAACTTTGAACTGAGCAAACAGTTCTACCAAGATCTAGGCTTTACGATGGATTCTGAAGATGATGGTATCGCCTACTTCCATTTTGAAAATGTTAGCTTCCTGCTTCAGGACTATTGCGTCACTGCCGTTGCAGAAAACTTCATGATGCACATCCTAGTGGAGGATGTTGACGCATGGTGGGAGCAAGTACGAGTCAGTGGTGTCGCAGAAAAGTATGGCGTTCGAATTACACCCATCGAACTTCAACCTTGGCAAATGCGTGATTTCTGTCTTTTTGACCCATCAGGTGTTTTGTGGCGAATTGGTCAAAACTGCTAATTTAGTCGTCTGAGAAATTCTAAACAATAGAAGCCTCTATCGTTTGCACAAAAATTCAGACACCTTTCTTGGCGAGGGGGGACTCTAACTACAATCTAGCGATAGAATTTTCGGTTATGAGCTCCCCTGCAAAAGCTCGCACATAACCCGATGGAGACGTTCGTATTAATGGAAACTAGCAGTTTTCTAGGCTTGACCAACGAGATGGTCTATCTTGTCGGCATACCTATCGTCTTTGCATTGATCGCCATAGAAGTGTTCGTCATGTCGATTAAGCACGCCCGTTACTACAATTGGGACGACACGCTGGGAACTTTGGGAATGCTGGCAGGCAACGTTGCTGTGGGCGTGGCCACTAAGTCATTGTTTTTTGGCTGCATGTTATGGACATACCAATACCGCCTCTTTGATCTTCAAGCGGCTCTGTCGCCATGGCTTTTGTGCATTGTTGCGCTGTTTCTGATTGATTTGATGTTTTATATATGGCACCGCGCGAGCCATCGCATGCGCTTTCTTTGGGCTATCCACTTAAGCCATCATTCCAGCCAAGAGATGAACTTCACCGTGGCGTTTCGCCAACCCGTGCTTGCGCCGTTGTTCAAGATACCGTTTTTTTCCGTCTTGCCCATTCTTGGCCTTGACCCAACGATCATTGTGGTTGTCGGCACGATATCCACCCTCTGGGGTGTTGTTGGGCATACCCAAATTGTGCCCAAGCTCGGGATTGCCGAGTGGTTCCTGAACACACCTTCGGCCCACCGAGTGCACCATGGCATCAATCAGCAGTATGTTGACAAGAACTACGCCAACATGTTCATTTTCATTGACCGACTCCTGGGCACCTATGAACCTGAAGTAGAGCCTGTCAGGTACGGACTGATAACTCAGGCTGATACGAACAATCCTAAAACCTTGACCATCATGGAGTGGGAGAAGATGTGGGTAGATCTCAAGACGGCCCGCTCCTTGCGCGAAGCCGTTTGCTATGTATGCGGACCGCCCGGGTGGAGGCCAAAGCATTCCTAGTGTCGACACAAAACCAACTGCAGCAGACAATCAGCCATTCATTGCACTACTGGAAATTCGACGGTTACCGGCCATTAGACCGTTTACACAAAAATTCGGACACCCTCGTCAACTGGATTTCTTGGATGTCACAGGCATCCAAATTACAGACAAAAGCATGATGGTTACAACCAACCAGAAAATGAGGCTTGGAATATCGCTGAATAAACTGAATTGCGGGGTGGTAGTTGCAGAAGAAACTTGGGGAATAGTTAAGAAAGCCTCGGCTTGCACACTTAAAGTTTGGCCAGATGCTTTGATTGCTTTCAAGCCGCTTGCTGCTGCGTTAAATGACAGATTTCGACTTGCACCCACGAGCAGTCCAGTCCATACGATCATCAGTCCAAAAACTGTTATTAATACTCGGCCCAACATGGTTGACTCGCCTTCGCGCATTTTTCCAGCGAAACGAAACGCCACCCACAGAATGAAAAATGTTGCCACGGTAAAAATAGCATTGGTATTGAGTGCCATTTGGAGAAAACTTAAAGTTTGAAATTGATCCATGATGAAACCTCGATTTGTAGTCTAAAGAGTAGGATTAATTTCCATGATTGGAAATTAAAACTTTTCACTTCTGAGAAACAAGACAAGAAGCCGCAGATACACAGCTTGATGTCTATCAAGTTGATGCCCCTAAATCAGATTAGATATAAGGCCAAGCCCGCGATTCAAGTTGAAAATTAAAAGCGGTGCATCAAGTGGGCGCTTTACAAACAGATAAGTACTGGGCTGAACCCTTGGTTTCTTGTAAAAGTTTGTACTTAAATAGAGGACCAATACTTCTTGATAAATTACAAACTTACACAGAGACTCTAAGACGGATATGACACATAACTGTCGTGTAAAACGACACCAGAGCCGCCGCCATGATGCCTTTGAGCCATTGCAGAGGCGCAAAGTGTCATTGGTAAAATAACCAATAGTTTTTTCATATTTATCTCTACGGATTGGCAGCTAATTCGAGGTCTTTTGTGTTGACATCATCGGTTATCAAAACCCGACATCGTAAACTCCCCTGTCAAGTGGACAATTTAAAACTAGAGATTTCCTTAACAAATTTCCTAGGCATGAACTCCATCGGAGCCACATCACCCAGGGACTCATGCGGCCTGAACTCG
>Ga0214921_10000319_pt1 | contig 94872 bp, 97 predicted proteins | sample LL1505_MetaG_FD_177992 | JGI IMG/M metagenome (GOLD analysis project Ga0214921, IMG submission 177992) | Freshwater microbial communities from Lake Lanier, Atlanta, Georgia, United States - LL-1505 | ecosystem: Environmental > Aquatic > Freshwater > Lake | place: USA: Georgia | collected... | reverse complement strand
AAAAGCAAGGTGCCTTGCAAACCACCCATTTCGGCGTTTTTAAGCAGCTTTTGGCGCAAGCTCTCGAGATTATCGAGTTGTGCAAATTTATAGAAAGCTGCAACTAGGTAGGTCAATGGCAGCTCAACTAAGGCTAAAAGGTTGCACGCCTGCGGCAGCCAGCAATGCCCTATCTGCTTCCACGGCGGGATTAGATGTGGTGAGCAGAGTATCGCCGTAGAAAATTGAATCGGCCCCAGCCAACAAACAAAGAATTTGGGCTTCTTGATTCAATTGCTCCCGCCCTGCGCTAAGCCTCACCCGGCTGTGGGGCATCAAGATGCGCGCAGTGGCCACCATGCGCAATAAATCAAGGCTTTCATAGGGCTGTTGGTTTTCAAGGGGCGTTCCCTCCACTGCCACCAAACCATTGATGGGAACACTTTCAGGCTGGGGATCAAGGTTAGCTAACACCTGCAACATCGAAGCACGATCTTTTAATGTTTCACCCATGCCAATAATGCCACCGCAACACAAACTTATCCCCGCTTTTCGTACCCGTTGAAGCGTTTCTAAACGGTCTTGATAGGTGCGAGTGCTAATTATTTCGGCGTAGTACTCAGGGCTCGTATCTAAATTGTGGTTATAGGAGGTAAGCCCCGCTTGGGCCAAACGATCCGCCTGGCCATTGCTGAGCATGCCGGCGGTAACACAGGCTTCCATCCCAAGCTGTTTCACCCCAGCAACCATCTCCAACATCGCTTCAAACGGGGCACCATCCCTGATTTCCCGCCAGGCCCAGCCCATGCAAAATCTTTGGGCGCCTGCTTCTTTTGCCGCCTTAGCCCGCTCCAACACCGCTGCCACTTGTAATTCCAACTGGGGCCCACCGCTCACATCACTGCTGTTGTGCATCGATTGGGGGCAATAGGCGCAGTCTTCTTCGCAGCCTCCGGTGCGCACGCTCAGCAGAGAAGCGAGCTGCACCTGATAGCCGGGGTTTGCTTCCCGGTGCACCTGCTGGGCTTGCCACAGCAAATCAACTAAAGGCAGATTTAATAGAGCTTCAATTTCGGCAAGCTCCCAATCATGGCGCAGGGCAACTGTCATTTAGCACTCACCGGTATACCACCAAAGCGGCGGCGGCGACCTTGATAATCCAGCAGAGCTGCTTCCAATGCCGCCCCATCAAAATCAGGCCAAAGAACTTCTGTTACGTGGAATTCCGCATAGGCCAGCTGCCAAAGCAGGAAATTACTAAGCCGATATTCGCCGCTGGTGCGTATTAATAAATCAGGGTCGCATTCACCGGCGGTGTGCAATTCAAGCCCCAATAGATGCTCGTTGATTGCCTCTGGATCTAATTCGCCACTTTTAACGCGTCTGGCTAGGGCTTTTGCTGCTTGCACTAATTCGTGGCGGCTGCCGTAGTTGGTGCAAACATTGAAATGAATGCCACTGTTATTTGCGGTGCGGGCGGTGGCATCGGCAATCAGCTGCTGCAATCCCTCGGGTAAAGCGGTGAGATCCCCCAAGAAACGAATGCGCACCTGCTCCTTTTCAAGAGCTGCCAATTCCTTTGCTAACACCCGCTCAAACAGGGTCATTAAAAAACTCACCTCCTCTCCCGGACGCGACCAGTTTTCAGTGGAGAAGGCGTAGGCGGTGAGCGTTGCTATGCCCCAGTTGTTGCATAGGCGCAGGGTGTTTTTTAATGCTTCCACTCCCCTGCGGTGGCCCATCATCCTTGGCAAGCCCCGCTGGGAAGCCCAACGGCCATTGCCATCCATGATTAATGCCACATGGCCAGGCAAGCGACTGGGATCGAGGCCTTCAGGTAAGCAGAAATGGGAGGTGGGGCTGGGCATCGCCACCAGGGGCCGGCTCATGGGCGGTTCTTGGCAGAGGCTTCGGCGAGATCGCCAGCGGTTTGAGCTTTGGAAAGCGTACGCGCCTGGCGCTTGCGGCGATCACCAGATTGCAATTGCAGGGCTTCACCAAGAAGGGCGCGCAATCGCTCCCTTGTGATTGGCCGTTCAAATTTGCCTTGGCAGGCAAGTGAAATGGTGCCTGATTCTTCACTTACCACCACGCATAAACAACGTTCATGCCTTTCGGTGAGCCCAAGGGCCGCCAGGTGTCTGGTGCCATGGCGGGTGATGCTTTGCCGCGAAAGTGGCAAAATCACACCAGCGGATGCAATTCGATTGGCCTGAAGCAATACCGCGCCATCGTGCAATGGGGTTTCAGAAGAAAATAAATTGAGCATCAAATCAACTGAAAGCAAAGCATCGATTTGAATGCCTGGATTCAAAAAGTCTTCGGGCCGCAAATCACTGCCCAAATCCAACACTATTAAGCCCCCACAGCGGCGCTTGGAAAGCTGGCCCACCGTGTCAACCAAAATATCAACGGTGCTGGAATCTTGCCTACCCGTTTGACGGCTACCGAGCAGCACATCCAAACGGCCAGTGCCAAGTAATTCCATCAGGCGGCGCAATTCCCCCTGCAGCAAAATTGCGAGCGCAAGGCCGCACACCAGCACCAGCGCCTCCATTAACTTAGAGGTGAGGGGCAAATCGCCATAACGCTGCAGCAACCAAGCCACAGCCACCAGTAACAAATAGCCGCGCAACAACCAGAGGGTGCGGGGTTCAGTAACCCGGCCAAGCAGCAAGAAGCCAAGGCTGCCGGCAAACAGCAGGTCGAAACTCAACCGCAGCCAGAACACCTAAACACCTCCCCTTAATTAATTCAACTTACCGATTTCAAGCGTTCTGGCAGTACGTCGTAGCGCAGCAACTCGTCTGGCCGCTCCCGCCGCTGCACCAATTCAGCTCTGCCATCCGCCACCAAAACAGCTGCCGGCCTGGGTATGCGGTTGTAGTTGGAAGCCATCGAGGCGTTGTAGGCGCCAGTGGCCAACACCACCAACACATCACCGGGTTTACTCAATGGCAAAGCCAGGTTGCGTAGCAGCACATCGCCGGATTCGCAATGCTTTCCAGCCAAAGTAACGCTCTCAACCCCTGGGGCATTGGCTTGATCGGCCAAGCAAGCCGTGTATTGGGATTGATAGGTAATCGGCCTGGGGTTGTCGCTCATGCCTCCATCAACCGCCACATAGGTGCTGAAGCCGGCGATCTCCTTGCGGCTGCCGATTTGATAAAGGGTTACGCCCGCCGCTGCCACCAGGGAACGGCCCGGTTCACACAACAGCCGCGGCAATTCAAGGCCCCGCGCCCGGCAGGCCCCTGCAATCGCCTCTGCCACCACCTGCACCCAGCGTTCAATGCTGGGGGGATCATCGGAGCGCACGTAGCGGATCCCAAGGCCACCGCCAACGTTTAAATCGCTGATGGTGTGGCCGAGGGAATGGGCCAGCACCATGGCATCGGCAAGTACCGCCGCCAGGTCGCGGTGGGGGTTTAGTTCAAAAATCTGTGAGCCGATATGGGCATGCAATCCCCTTAGCTTTGCCCAGCTGCAACCAGCCAAATGGCGCAACACCGCCTCCAGCTGGTCGGGATCAAAGCCAAATTTGCTATCTAAGTGGCCAGTGCGGATGTATTCATGGGTATGGCATTCAATGCCAGGGGTAAAACGCAGCAATAGGGGCACCTGGCCCCCATGCCCCTGGCAAAGCTCCTGCAACAGCTCAAGATCACGCCAGTTGTCTACAACAACACAAATGCCATGTTGCAGGGCAAGGCTTAATTCCTCAGGGGATTTGTTGTTGCCGTGGAGCACGATCCTTTCGGGCGGCATTCCCCCCTCTAGGGCAGTGAGTAATTCACCAGCGGAAACAGCATCTAAGCCCAAGCCCTCAGAGGCCACTAGGGCAGTAATTGCCAAACTGCTATTTGCTTTTGATGCGTAGATGGCCAGTGAAGGGCCGGGGTAATGGCGTGCCAGGGCTTGGCGATAGGCGATGCAGGCCTGGCGAAGGCTGAGCTCATCAAGCACATATAAAGGTGTGCCAAAACGGGCCGCCAGGTCGCTTAAAACACAGCCACCCACCCGCAGGCGCCCCTGGGCATCCAAATCGGTGCTCATCGGGGCAAGATTGCGGTTGGGGCTTTCAAGATCAATAGCTCCATCAGCCCAGGGCAACCCGGGGGTACTTGCCATTGCCATCGCTATGCAGTTGGAACCGATCCCCTATCTTTTCAGCCCTTCGGCCCCAACAAAGCTTGGGTTGAACGCAAAAGCAGCATGTTTAGCCCTGGATCAAAGCGCCCTCGGCGGCTTTTGGAGCGAAAAACAGTGGCAGGAGGAATTGGAGCGGCAGGCAAATATTTGCATTGGCTACTGGAGCACCCCAGGGGCAGAAACTCTGCTGGGCTTGATCTGCGGCTGGGTGGTGGCAGATGAAATCCAAATCAGCATGGTGGCTGTGGAACCGAGCAAAAGAAGGCTTGGCCTTGGCACAAAGCTGCTCCAAAATCTCCTCGCCAGGGCAAAGGAGCAGGGATGCCTGCGGGCCAGCCTTGAGGTTTCAGAGGCAAATCAGGCCGCCATTGCCCTATACGAAGGGGTTGGATTTTCTACTTGCGGAATCCGTAATAACTACTACCGAAATGGCGACAATGCCCTGATTAAAGTAAAAGAAATTTGCGAAATTTAAGCTAAGTACTTTAGCTGTAAATTTTTTTAGCGGTACGGCTTACCGGCCAATGTAACCAGTAGCAGCCAAACTTGCGTTTGATTTTAAAGCATTAAAAAGCAGCTAAATGCAGTTCAGGCCAAGTTATCGGTTTTCCCCCCACAGCCCCCCTTCAATTCCTGATAGGTTGGGAACATCTGCAGGCTCTGCCGCCAAACCATGTTCGAGCGGTTTACCGAAAAAGCCATCAAAGTGATCATGCTGGCCCAAGAAGAGGCCCGCCGTTTGGGTCACAACTTCGTTGGCACTGAGCAAATCCTGCTGGGTTTGATCGGTGAAGGCACCGGTGTAGCGGCCAAGGTTTTGAAATCAATGGGGGTAAACCTCAAAGATGCTCGCGTTGAAGTTGAGAAAATTATTGGCCGTGGTTCAGGTTTTGTTGCCGTTGAAATACCTTTTACACCCAGGGCCAAACGCGTTCTTGAACTCTCCCTGGAGGAGGCTCGCCAGCTGGGCCATAACTACATCGGCACTGAACATCTACTGCTTGGTTTAATTCGCGAAGGCGAAGGTGTAGCCGCAAGGGTTTTAGAAAATCTTGGCGTTGATCTAGCCAAGGTTCGCACCCAAGTAATTCGCATGCTCGGTGAAACCGCTGAGGTGAGCGCTGGGGGTGGCAGCAAAGGCTCCACCAAAACACCCACCCTCGACGAATTTGGTAGCAACCTCACCCAGTTGGCCTCCGATGGCAAACTCGATCCAGTGGTGGGTAGGCAAAATGAAATTGAACGGGTAATTCAAATACTTGGTCGCCGCACAAAAAATAATCCCGTTTTAATTGGTGAACCAGGTGTTGGTAAAACCGCTATCGCTGAGGGCTTAGCCCAGCGCATAATCGATGGTGAAGTTCCCGATATTTTAGAAGAAAAGCGTGTTTTAACCCTTGATATCGGTTTGCTTGTAGCAGGTACTAAATACAGGGGTGAATTTGAAGAACGGCTTAAAAAAATCATGGAAGAAATCCGTGGTGCCGGCAATGTGATCCTTGTTATTGATGAGGTTCACACTTTGATTGGAGCGGGTGCCGCTGAGGGTGCAATCGATGCTGCAAATATTCTCAAACCTGCTCTTGCAAGGGGGGAATTGCAGTGCATTGGTGCAACCACCCTAGACGAATATCGCAAACATATTGAGCGGGATGCAGCCCTTGAGCGCCGCTTCCAGCCCGTGATGGTTGGTGAGCCATCAGTGGCCGAAACCATTGAAATTTTGCGGGGCCTAAAAGAGCGTTATGAAACCCACCATCGCCTCAAAATATCCGACGATGCCCTAATAGCTGCTGCAACCCTTGGCGATCGCTATATCTCCGATCGATTTTTACCTGATAAGGCAATTGATCTTGTTGATGAGGCGGGCAGCAGGGTTCGCTTGCTAAATTCGAAATTGCCCCCTGCGGCCAAGGAATTAGACAAACAGTTGCGGGCAGTTCAAAAAGATAAGGAGTTGGCCGTTAGGGAGCAGAACTACACAAAAGCTGGTGAGTTACGCGATAAGGAAGTTGAGTTGCGCGAACAGGTTCGTGGCATAACCCAAGCCCGCCGCGATGAAATTGCAGCCAGCAATGAAGCCCCAGCCGATGGCGAACAAGCCAAACCAGCTGAAACCACAACAGACGGCACCCCAGTGGTGAGCGAGGAGGACATTGCCCAGATTGTTGCCTCCTGGACAGGCGTTCCAGTTCAAAAATTAACTGAAACAGAATCCGCCAAATTGTTAAATATGGAGGAAACTCTCCATCAAAGGTTGATCGGACAAGACGAAGCCGTTAAGGCTGTTTCAAAAGCGATTAGGCGCGCCCGTGTTGGCCTTAAAAACCCAAATAGGCCGATTGCCAGCTTTATTTTCTCAGGCCCAACAGGTGTTGGTAAAACCGAGTTAACAAAAGCTTTAGCCGCATATTTCTTCGGCAGTGAAGAATCCATGATCCGCTTAGATATGAGCGAATTCATGGAACGCCATACCGTTAGCAAATTGATTGGTTCCCCCCCCGGCTACGTGGGCTTTAACGAAGGCGGACAACTCACGGAAGCCGTAAGAAGGCGCCCCTATACGGTTGTTTTGTTTGATGAAATTGAGAAAGCCCACCCAGATGTATTTAACCTGCTCCTACAACTACTTGAAGATGGCAGATTAACTGACTCAAAAGGTCGCACCGTTGATTTCAAAAATACACTTATTATTATGACTTCTAACATCGGTTCTAAAGTTATTGAAAAAGGTGGCGGCGGCCTCGGCTTTGAATTTGGCGGTGGTGATGTTGAAGAGAATCAATACAATCGAATTCGCTCCTTGGTTAATGAAGAACTCAAGCAATATTTCAGGCCTGAATTCCTCAACAGGCTCGATGAAATAATCGTATTCCGCCAGCTCAACCGCGACGAAGTTAAGCTTATTGCCGATATCATGCTTAGGGAAGTATTTACCCGCATGCAGGAGAAAGGCATAAGTCTTTCTGTTACTGAATCATTTAAAGAGCGCTTGGTGGAAGAGGGGTACAACCCCAGCTATGGAGCACGCCCCCTAAGGCGTGCCGTTATGCGCTTACTTGAAGATTCCCTTGCGGAGGAATTCCTCTCTGGGCGCCTTAAAGATGGTGATGCCGCCCTGGTGGATGTGAACGAAGACAAGCAGGTTGTAATCAGGCAAACAACCCTGCCCCAAGAGCAGCCAGAGTTGGCTAGCGCTGGTGTTTGATTAGGGGATGACAGCCCCTGCCAGCAGCCAGCATTCCATCGCCCCCGCCCAGCTGTGGCGGGGGCCTGGGGTATGGCAACAGGGCCTAGCGGATATCAAAAAAATCTCCAGCAAACCACTGCTACTAGGCCGCAGCCCAAATACCCGTGCCCTGCGGGGGAAATTAGCCCAAAATCTCACTAACAACGGTCTCTCAGTTGAAAGCGCTGAATTAAAATTTGATTGCTGTGAAATAGATTTGGCAGCACTAGAATTAAAAGTTCAGCAATCAAAATGTGATGGGGTAATTGCCAGTGGTGGTGGCAAAGTTTTAGATGCAGGCAAACTATTAGCTGATCGTTTAGATCTACCATGTATCACTGTGCCCACCAGCGCTGCCACCTGCGCCGGCTGGACAGCCCTTGCAAATATCTACAGCCCCGATGGCGCTTTTCAAGCTGATGTAAGCCTCAAGCGCTGCCCACAACTTTTGATATTCGACCATCAACTAGTGCTTACGGCACCAGCACGCACCCTTGCAAGCGGCATCGCCGATGCCATGGCTAAGTGGTATGAGGCCTCCGTGAGTAGTGGTCAAAGTAGCGATGGTTTAGTGCAGCAGGCTGTTCAACAGGCCAGGGTTTTACGTGATCAATTACTGATTGAGGGGGTGGCTGCCCTGCAGGATCCTGGTTCAGAGGCCTGGGTTCGGGTGGCCGAGGCGAGTGCCCTTACCGCTGGTTTAATCGGCGGCCTAGGCGGTGCCCGTTGCCGCACCGTTGCTGCCCATGCCGTGCACAACGGCCTCAGCCAATTACCTGCCTGCCACGCTTCTCTCCATGGCGAAAAAGTTGCCTTTGGAGTGTTGGTGCAACTGCGCTTAGAGGAACAAATTGGCGGCAGCCAATTGGCCGCACAAGCGCGCCGCCAACTAACACCTTTTTTCAAACAACTGGGCTTACCTGTGAATTTGGCAGATCTCGGCCTTGCTAAGGCCAGCCTTGAGCAATTGCAACAGGTGTGCCGCTTTGCCTGCCAAACAAATTCCGATTTGCATCACCTACCTTTTCCCGTGGCTGTTGATGATCTACTTGCTGCATTGGTAAGCAGCACCCAAGGATGCTTAGTTCACTGAATTGGGCTGCCCAGCAGCTCAAGGATCCCCAGGGCAGGGCCCTAGCCGCATCAATTCGCTGGCTAGCCCTCGATCTGCCAGGGAAACTGACAGATTTGGAATGGCCCGTAGCCGTAGTGGGCCAAGGGAAACCAATACTGATGTTGCATGGTTTCGATAGTTCATTTCTTGAATTTCGCCGCCTCGCCCCTTTGCTTGCAAGTTCCCATCAACTTTGGATTCCCGATCTTTGCGGCTTTGGTTTCTCCCCAAGACCCCCTGGCGCCGCCTACGGCCCCCAGCTGGTTTTAAGTCATCTCAAGGCGCTATTGCCATTAATTCAGGCGGCTAATCAGTTTGAAAAAATTGGTTTAATCGGTGCCTCCATGGGGGGTGCCGTGGCATTGCAGTTGGCCATGGCATTAGAGCAAAGCAATCCTCAATTAGTGGATAAAATGCTTTTGCTTGCACCGGCGGGCATCACCGGTAAAGCAAGGCCCCTGCCAGCACCATTTAATAAATTTGGCGTTGCATTTCTTGGCCTGCCAGCAGTGCGCAGGGGGCTATGCCGACAGGCATTTGCTGATCCAAAGGCCAGTGTTGGGCCTGCAGAAGAAGAGATTGCCAGTTTGCACTTAAAAACACCTGGCTGGGCTGAATCTTTGGCCACCTTTGCCAGCAGTGGTGGCTTTGCTGGGGTGGATGGTGCATTGCCAAGCTGCGAACTGCAGGTGCTTTGGGGTGCAAACGACCGCATCCTGCCGGCAGCCCAACGGCAAGCGGCCGCAGCTCGATTGGGCAATAATTGCTGCACGGAACTCAAAAGCTGCGGGCATCTGCCCCACCTAGATCAACCAACCCTGGTGGCATCCCATTGGCGGCAAAGCCGATGAGCGGGCCCCTAATGCAGCTGCTCAGCCAGGGCATGCGTTTATGGCTTACCAGCGTTTGCAGTGAATTGGAGCAGCTTGATTTGGATTTGGATGGCTCGGCCCTTGGGCTATTGGCTGGGCACCTGCAGGGGGGGAAATTAACAGCTAAGGGTGTTGTTTTTCAAAACCTAGCCCTTGCCAATGTGGAACTCCAAAGCGATCCGATAGATTTCGAAGTTGGCGGTTTAATCAAAAAGCAAAAATTACAACTAAAACATAAATTTGAGATTCAAGGCTGCGTAACTTTTAGCGCTGCCAATCTAAATAAATCCCTTGCAAATCCCCATTGGCTTAGTTTTAGCAACAATATCGCCAGCCAGCTATTGGGAGCCAACAATTTAGCTGGTTACGCAATAGCTGAGAACAAACTAAGTTTACATAGCGGCGATGGCAGATCCATTCAATGCAACCTAGAAGTATTAGATGGCATGCTTTGGTTACAACCCATAGATTCCAAATCAACAGCGGCGATAGCAGCGGCCATAGCAGTGCCAATGGATCCTGCGATTAGGCTTGAGAATGTAACAATTGAGGGCCAACAGTTGAGGCTAACGGGCAGCTCAATTGTTAGCGCAGGAGCGGCTGGATCAAAGTAACAAAATAGAAAACAACTGCTGGTGTAAACAAATAACTATCCACACGGTCTAAAATACCCCCATGGCCTGGAATTAAGGCCCCTGAATCCTTCACCCCCGCATCCCTTTTCATCATCGATTCAGTTAAATCTCCCACCAAAGCAAACAGGGCAACCAAGGCACCTAAAACCGCTCCCACGGCCCAGCCCCATTGCCAACCAAGCAAAACACCACCGCAGGCGCCGCAAATCAAGCAGGCAGTGAGGCCCGCCAGGGCGCCCTCCACCGTTTTATTTGGAGACACCTCAGAGAGCATCGTGCGCCCATAGCGGCTGCCCCAGAGGTAGGAGCCACAGTCGGCAGCCCAGATCAACACAAACGCCAACAGGGTGATTGCCAAACCATCGCTGGAGGCCCTGAGGCGCACCCAATGGCTGGGTAAAAAGCCCAGGTAAAACAAACCAAAAATTGAAGCGGCAATATCGGCAATGCTCCCCGTGATCGGCTGCAGCAACAACCAACCGCAGATCACGGTGCCCGCAAGCGGCAAAATTGCCGCCGCAAGGGCACTACCTGGAAATAACTGGGTGGTTATCAACAGCAATTGGCAAACCACCAAGGTGGTTTTTGTGGCAGGCCTTATGCCCTTGAACTGGGCTAAACGAAAAAATTCCAGCAGGGCCAAATGCACAATCACCCCAAGGCTGAGGGTGAACCACCAGCCGCCAAGCCAAATGATCACTAGGGCAAAAAGGGCTGCCGCTAAGCCGCTCAACCATCTATTCATCGCATGCTCATTGATGGCGCTCTGCTGCGATCAAAAAGAGCGGTTCCGCCGCCCCCAACCTTGTTTGGTCGCCCCGCCGTTGCATGCGATGAACCGTAGCCTGCACCACCTGTAAATCAGAGGCCTCCAGCTGGCCTAGATGGTCGGTGGCATCCACCAAACCCTCCAAACTTGAGGTGCTGATCACCAGCCGCCCCCCCAAGGCCAACGATTCCCAAACGGCCCTGAGCACATCCCCAAGCGGGCGCCCCACCTCAAGCAACACCCGATCGGGATTTGGGGCAAGCCGTTGCAAATCAACGGGGGCTTGCCCCTGCAACACCTCCAAATTATTTATGCCAAAGCGGGCCCGATTGCGTTCAAGTAATTCCACCGCCTCTGGATCGCGCTCTAGGGCCTGCACGCGACCGCGGGGCAGCAATCGGGCGATTTCAAGGGCAAGGGCGCCGGTGCCGCCACCCACATCCCACACAACGGAATCAGGCCTGGGCCTCAGGTGGGCCAAAAGCATCACCCGTTGTTCCATCGGCGTGGGGCTAAAACCGGGCGCAGCCTCAAAGGCCCCATCGGGTATCCCGGGGGTAACAAAATCCCACTGATAGGGGGCCTGGATAAACACCAGCCTCAGGCCAGAACCTTCACCGTATCAGCGATCTGCCCCCCACATAACAACAGTTGTTGCTGCAACCAATCAATCCGTGCTCGATCCAAGCGTTCCCCCGGCAGCAGCAATGCAATCCCGGGCGGGTATGGGCAGATCGTTTCTGCTGCAATTCTTCCCTCTGCTTCAGCTAGCGGCAAACTGATCGATGCCAGGCGCCAGGCCTCTGCAAGGGGCAACTGCAATTGAGCCACAGCGGGGAAAGGTGGCGCCTGCAATGGCCTTAAGGGCAAGGCACTGCCCTGCAGGCGTTTCAATTGGCGTAGCCCACGGCGCAAGGGGCGACTTAAGGGCGCCACAGGGGCTAGGCCAAGGCAAAAGGTGAGTGTTAACGCCTCTGGGCACTCAGCCACAATTCCCCTTGCCATCAACCATTCGTCGGCGGCAATACCGCTAAGGCCCCAGCGGGCTGAGTGAAAAATCAGCCGCAGGGGGTCTTGGTTTTGCAGCAGGGGAACCCCCTCCCGCTGGAGCACTGCCGCCAGGTCGCCCGCCTGCTTTAAACAAACCTGCAGCTGGCAACGGCCCGGGGCACTGGAACTGCGGGCTACCGCCTGTTCCGCAGATAGCAACAACAGGGCACTGGTGCTACTGGTTTGCAGCCAAAGCAGGGCCCGCTCCAATTGCTCAAGCTGCACCCTACGGCCCTGCAGATGGAGCGCCGCCGTTTGGGCAAGGCCCCCGAGGGCCTTATGGAGCGATTGCACCACAAGATCAGCCCCGGCTGCTACAGCTGCAGTTGGCAGGTTGCTGGCAAAACTGAAATGGGCTCCATGGGCTTCATCCACCAACACCGCTATCCCTTTGCCATGGGCAATCGCCACCAAGGCAGGTAAATCGGCGGCAAAGCCCTGATAGGTGGGCGACACCAACACCAGCAAAGCAATCGGACCCACCTGATTTAGTAGCTGCCCTAGCCACTGGGCAGGTAGGGGCTGGGGCAAACCACTGGCTTGATCAAAGGGAGGGGCATAAAAAATTGGCTCCAAATTCCCCAACAGGCAGCCATGCAGAAGGCTGCGGTGGTGGTTGCGCGGCAACAAAACCCGCCCCCCAGGGGGTACCGCCCCCAAAAGGGCTGCCTGCAACAGGCCACTGGCGCCATTAACCCCATACCAACTGCGCTCTGCACCAACACAATTGGCCAGGCGTTGCTGGGAAGCAGCTATCGCCCCATCGCTAACTAAGGGGCCCCCCAGGGCGGGTAGCTCCGGCAGGTCGAGATTCCAAGGCAATTGATGCCGCAGGCGATCGCCAGCCCAGGCGCGGCCGCGGCCGTGGGCGGGAAGGTGTAAAAACACGCCGCGCCGGCGCGCCTCTTGCCCCAGGGCAAGGGCGATGGGCCATGGGTCCTTGGCTGGAGCTAGGGAATTCCACACCTGCCCAGTCTTCCAGTTGAGTGTTCCGCTTTCTAGAGTTTGCGAAGAGAAGGTTCAGTTATCTACAAGCGCGCCGCTGTTCCCCTGCATCAATTGCTGGCTCGCCTGGTGGTTGTGCTGTGGCAACTGGGCAGCTTGAGCATCAGCCTTCTGAGCCAAGGGGGCAGCGAAAACCCTGAGGTGCAAAAGCGCCTGGGCCGCGAGTTACTCCATACCCTTACGGATTTAGGGCCTTGTTTTATTAAATTAGGACAGGCCCTTTCCACTCGCCCTGATTTGGTTAGGCGCGACTGGTTGGAGCAACTAACGCGTCTACAGGATGATTTACCAGCTTTTGATCACAACTTAGCCCTTGCAACAATCGAAGCTGAGCTGGGGGCGCCTGCCCATAGTTTATTTGCAACTTTTCCAAATAAACCAATCGCAGCTGCAAGTTTAGGGCAGGTATATAAAGCCCAACTCCATGATGGCCGCTGGGTGGCGGTAAAGGTACAACGTCCAAATTTACAAGGGCGTTTAGTACTTGATCTAGCGGTAATCCGCTTGTTAGCCCAAATGGTGGGCCCGTTTCTACCCCTGAACCTGGGCGACGACCTCAGCGCCATAGTTGATGAATTTGGCAACACCCTATTCAGGGAGATTGATTACGAGTTAGAGGCTGATAATGCGGAGCGATTTGCCAGCCTGTTTAAGGAGGATCCATCCATAGTTATTCCAGGAGTGGAGAGGTTGTTGAGCGCAAAAAAGGTGCTAACTACAGATTGGCTTGATGGGGTGAAACTGCAGGAAAGATCGGTGCTAGAAAGCAATAATTTAGATCCCACAACCCTTGTTAAGGCAGGGGTTATAGCGGGCTTGCGCCAACTGCTTGAGTTTGGCTATTTCCACGCTGATCCCCACCCAGGCAACCTATTTGCCATGGCTGGTGGCAGCGAAGGCAATGGCAGGTTGGGTTACGTTGATTTTGGCATGATGGACATGCTAAGTAACGATGATCGCCTTACACTTACTGATGCTGTTGTTCATTTAATCAACCGTGATTTCAAGGCCCTAGGCCACGACTTTGTGCATTTAGGTTTCCTGCAACCCAATACGGATTTAAGCCCGATATTACCCGCATTGGAAGAGGTATTGGGCGGTCAATTAGGTGAAACAGTTGGCAGTTTTAATTTCAAAACCATCACAGATCGATTTTCTGAGTTGATGTTTGATTACCCCTTTCGGGTGCCGGCGCGTTTCGCCTTAATCATCCGAGCAGTGGTTAGCCAGGAGGGTTTAGCCCTAAGGCTGGATCCAGATTTCAGCATAATAAGAGTTGCCTATCCCTATGTAGCTAAACGGCTTCTTGCCGCAGATACTGAAGAATTGCGCAATAAATTATTAGATGTTTTATTTGATCAAGAAGGCAAATTACAGCTGCAGCGTTTAGAAAATTTATTGGATGTGGTGGGTCAAGATGGCAGCCCAACCGATTTGCTGCCAGTTGCTGGGGCAGGGTTGCGCCTGATCCTTGGCCCCCAGGGCCGCGACCTCAGGCAAAGGCTCTTGCTAACCCTCGTGCGCGATGGGCGACTTAACACTGAAGACATAAGCAATTTGGCAAAACTGCTGCGCCGCCGCTTTGGGCCAAGGCGCCTAGCCAGCGACCTGATGCAGCGGCTCAGCCTTTAGCCTGCATGCAGTGCCAACCCAAAGGATATTGAACTACGAAGACATTGATTTTGAGTTGCCCTATGCGGTGATCCAGCAGCCCCCATACCTGCTTAGCGGCATCGGTTTAGCAATTGGCGTGCTTTGCGGGCTCACCTTTGCAAAATTGATCGAGAACCGCCTAGAGGCCTGGAAGCAAGATCGTTTGCCACTACTACCGCTTGGCAATGCCGAAACATCGATTGCTTTTGCTGGCACCTTGATTGGCATCACTCTATTTATTGGTGGCGCCCTGCAGGTATTTGGCTTTGCAGCTGGGGCAGCACTATTGGTTTCAATGCTGCTTTCTTTGCTAACCGGCGGCGCCCTGTGGGTGCAGCTTGAACGCCTAATGCAACAGGTGGAAGAGGGCCGCTTTAAGGCAGTGGATTTTGATAATTTCGATCAGTTCTTCTAACGGGGCAAGCTTTAATTTAAAGACAACTGCCGCAAGTCCCACTAGCCTTAACCATAAAGAAGCCTTTTTTATGGCCGTCAGCCCTCCAAGCCAGGCCAATCCAGCTCGCTTGCTGGTGGTGGAAGACGACGACACCATCCGGGAAACTATTTCAGAAGCGCTCACCAATGAGGGCTTTCAAGTTGATGCGGTGGCCACAGGTAACGGTGCCCTTGAACGCTTTAAAGGCAACCCTGATCAACAGCCATTTGATCTGGTGCTACTCGATTTAATGCTGCCAGGGGTGAGTGGTCTTGATGTGTGCCGCTACGTGCGGCGCCGCGGCTTTTCTACGCCGATCTTGGTGGTGAGCGCTAGGGACACCGAAACCGATCGGGTGGTGGGCCTTGAGGTGGGCGCCGACGACTACTTAATCAAACCCTTTGGCATGCGCGAATTGGTGGCCAGATGCCGCGCCTTACTGCGCCGCACGGGCCGCAATGGTGATGCGGGTGCCAAGCAGGTGCTCCGCCATGAAGGCATCACCCTTTACCCAGAGGAATGTCGAGTTACCAGAGATGGCAATGAGGTGAATCTTTCGCCAAAGGAATATCGCCTATTGGAAATGTTTATGCAAAATCCAAAACGGGTTTGGAGCAGGGATAAATTACTTGAAAGAGTGTGGGGTATTGATTTTATGGGTGATAGTAAAACCGTAGACGTTCACATTCGCTGGCTCAGGGAGAAATTAGAAACCAATCCAAGCACTCCCGTATTTATTCTCACCGTACGTGGTTTTGGTTATCGGTTCGGATGATTTTTGGCTTAAGTAGATTATGGCGGCGGCCCAAGCGCCTAAATGCGGAACAATTACTCAGCTGGCTGGAGGATTCTCCACAGGGGCTTTTGGTGCTCGATCCCTGGAACAGGTTGCAGCACATCAACAGCAGGGCGAGGCGGTTGCTCCATTTAGCAGGTGGATCCCCATTACTTAATCGATATCTATTGGAGGTAGTGCGCTGCCACCAATTGGATCAAGCCGTTCAAGAAGCGCGATCCTGCAATAAAAGTCAAAGAGTTAATTGGAGCATTAGTGCCGTTGGCGCCTCTCCCCTTGAACCAGAATCGATTAGCAGTGAACCATTGGAGGCAATTGCCATTCCAGGTTCAGATGGCTGGATCGGTGTTTTTATTCAGAGTTGTCAATCATTGCAATCCCAGCAGCAACAGCAAGAGCGCTGGGTGAGCGATGTGGCCCACGAATTGCGCACTCCGCTCACAGCCCTATCGCTTGTTACCGAATCCCTTGCCCTAAACCCCAGCAAGAAACAGGTGGTACAAATTGAACGGCTGCAAAGGGAATTGCAACGGCTGCAGCGATTAGTATCAGATCTATTGGAGTTAAATAGGCTTGATAATCCATCGACTAAGAGCACTGAAACCAACCAACAAAAAGTAGATGTTCCTGATTTAGTAATAAAGGCCTGGCAAACCATCGCCCCATTAGCTGAACAGCGTCAGGTTGATTTAGTGATGGAAAGCAGCGGCAGCCACTGGGTAGTTGGCGATCCAGCCCTATTGCATCGCGCCCTGCTCAATCTGTTGGATAATGCTTTGCGCTTTAGCCCAAACGAAGCCGAAATAAACGTGAATCTCTCCACCGAAGGGCGTTGGCAGCGCATTGAAATTCGCGATCAAGGCAATGGCTTTAGTTCTGAAGATCTACAACACATGTTTGAGCGTTTCTATCGGGGTGACCCCTCCCGCTCCGGCGGCAAACGGATTGGTAGCGGTTTGGGTCTTGCGATCGTGCAACAAATAGCCGTTGCCCATGGGGGCCACATCCGCGGCCGCAACCACAGCAAGGGTGGAGCTTTGTTGGTTTTGTCGCTGCCGGTTGCACCATGAGTCGCCAACGTCTACAAAAATTGCTTGCCGCCGCAGGGGTATGTTCCAGGCGCCGAGCAGAGGAGTTGATGCTTCAGGGGCGCATATTGGTAAATGGTGTGCGGGCAAAACCAGGTGATCAAGCTGATCCAGCCCTGGATCGCATCGAGGTAAATGGAAAACCCCTGCCGGCTAAGGCATCAAGTTGCACCCTGTTGTTGCATAAACCCAGGGGCGTGCATAGCACTTGCCACGATCCCATGGGTCGCCCCACGGTTCTAGATCTGTTGCCCCCTGATATTGCCAGGGGTAAGGGGCTACACCCGGTGGGTCGGCTGGATGCCTTTAGCCATGGGGCATTACTTCTCAGTAATGATGGCAACGTAACGCTAAGCCTCACCCATCCTCGCTTTAACCACCCCAAGCGCTACTTGGTGTGGGTGGAAGGCAACCCCAGCCCCCAAGTATTAGAGCGCTGGCGTAAGGGTGTACCCATGGACGACATCGCTAGCCGCTCAGTTTTTGTGGCAATGAAGCAACAGGAAAAAAGACGCTGCCTGCTTGAACTGGAAATGAAGGAGGGTCGCCACCGGCAAATCCGCCGCACGGCAGAACTATTGGGGCACCCTGTGTTGGATCTTCAAAGGCTATCTGTGGGCCCTGTGCAGTTGGGGGATTTGCCAGCTGGTGCCTGGCGCTGGTTAAGCGAAGCTGAAAATACGGCAATCACAAAACTGATCGAATCCCCCTAGGTAAATGGCAAAACCAGCAGCAAAGCCCAGCAGCCCCAACCCAAAAGAATTGCAGGAGGAAGCCCTGCGCTGCTTTGGCAAAAGGCTGCAACAGGAAAGGGAGCGCCAAGGCCTCAGCATGCGCCAATTGGCCCTGGATACACGGGTGAGCACAGCTGTGCTGGAGGCCCTGGAGAAAGGTTGGCTCCAACGTCTACCGGAAGCCGCCTTTCTCGGCACGATCCTGCATAAATTGGCTGAGCGCCTATCCCTACCTGGAGCTGAAATCGATCAGGAAATAAAAGCAGCCTTACCGCCTCTCTACAAAAGTAATAAGCAAGCAAGCGATCGGATCACTGGCTTCACCCTGGGATCGATTGAATTATTCAGCACCTGGCAGGGCACCATTGCCTACGGGGCGATGGTGTTGGTTTTAATCTATGGCCTAAACCTGCAACAACGGCAACTTGCAAGTGCCAATGGAATCAGCATCGCTCCAATTTCGCCAAACCCAACGCTTAAAAAGCCAGAAACCCCCACGAAACAATTGCTCAAGCTCTACCCCGAGCTGCGGCCCCTGCCATAGAGCTGGCCCTGTTGCTGTAAACCTTCCATGTGGCCGCGCAAATTAGCGATGGGTTGATCTAAACGCCAACTCCAATTGCCACTTGCCGTACCTGGTGTGTTGAAGCGAGCACTGTCATCAAGGCTCATCAGGTCTTGCAGGGGAACCACCGCCAAATCGGCGGTGGAGCTAAGTGCCAACCGCAACAACTCCCAACCGGGCGATTCCACTGGATGTCCCAAAAGGTTTTGCAATTGTTGCTTCACCTGATCAGATTGATCTTGCCACCAGCCACGGGCCGTGGCGTTGTCGTGGGTGCCGGTGTAAACCACCCAACTACCAGAAGCAAAGTTTTGGGGTAAGTAGGCATTGCTGGCATCGGCCTCAAAGGCAAATTGCAAAACCTTCATGCCTGGCAAATCAAATTTTTCCCGTAGGGCGTCTACATCAGGTGTGATTACACCGAGGTCTTCCGCCACCAAGGGCAGTGAACCGCCGCATCTACTGCTCAAGCGTTTCAAGATTGTTTTGCCCGGTGATGGCAACCACTCACCATGTTCAGCGGTGCTGCTTGCACCTGGCACACTCCAAAAACCAGCAAATGCACGGAAATGATCCAGCCGCAACAAATCAAATAATTCCAGTTGCCTTTCCAACCGCCGCAACCACCAGCGATAGCCATTCAAACGATGACGACTCCAGCGATAAACAGGGGTAGACCAAAGCTGGCCGGTGGCCGAGAAATAATCGGGGGGCACGCCGCTTTGTTGGGCAAGGCTGCCATCGGGGTTGAGGCTGAAAAGGCCAGGCCTACTCCACACATCGGCACTGTCGTGGGCGCCATAGAAAGGCAAATCACCCAGCAACTGCACGCCCCGTTCGCGACTATGGGCACGTAGGCCTTGCCACTGTTGCTGCAACTGCCATTGCTGCAGTGCTTCCTGGCCAATCGCAACGGCTTCAGCACGATCAAATTCTTTAATAACCTGCCTATGGCGCCTGGCATAGGGCTTGGGCCATTGCCACCAGGGGGCACCCCCATAGCGACGGCGCAGCACCATGAAGCGGCAGTGATCCTTCAACCAAAAGCGTTGCTGCTGGCACCAGGTTGAGAAGCCATCAACGGCGCTGGTTTCCTGCAACTGATCCGGATCTAAAAATTGCGGATTTAGGGCAAAACCACTGGGGGAGCTGTAGGGAGAACCAGTGTTATCGGTGGGGGCGAGGGGCAGCACCTGCCACACCTTCACCTGATGATCAGCCAGAAGATCTATCCACTCCAGGGCAGCGGCGCCGAAACAACCGCTGCTGCCAGGGCCCGGCAAGCTTGAAACATGCATCAAAACGCCGTATTGGCGCTGGCCCCCCAAATGCTTTAAGAGATTGCTCATTGCTGCGGCAGGCGATAGCGATTCACAATCTTGCGGGCAAAGGGAGGGAGGTGTTTATCCACCATGGTTGGATGATGACGCCTTAGCCAGAGGGCATTTCTGGTGAAGTGGGAATCGATAGAGAAACGCGCATATTCCAATCCCTTAGGACCGAATTTTTGCACCACAAAACCGATCAGTTCCGCAAGCCAAGCCGGCAGCCTTAGGGCTTTGTCGTAGGCCTCAATGCCTTGCTGCACTGCCTGGCTGCGATTGCCGGCACTCATCACAGGCTGGGTTTGCAACTCCTTTTCCACTAGATCCAGCAGCCTCTGGCCGCGATCGTTACGCACCACTAGCCATTGCCATTGGAATGGTGCCCCCATGTAACCAACAACCAAATCTGCAGCTGCATTCACGTAGTCGAAACAACTGAGGCAACTGGGGGCAAATACCTCCTTCAGTTTTGGCGTATCGAGGCCAAAAAATGGCACTGTTTCTTTACTGCCGTCGCTATGGCGAAAGTGAATACGAAAATCCTGCATGAATTCGTAGTGCACCACCGTTTCAGGAGAGCGGCTGGTGGAATCCAAGAAGGTTTGCAAACCAGCCCTACTCACGTTGTCTACGCAGGGCAAACCGAGCACATAGAGCTCATCAAGGCCCAAGCTGGCCTGCACAGCCCGCAACGCTTGGGTTTGACAGCCCACACCAATCGTTAAGAGGCGGCGAATGCCACTGCCGGGCAATTGCTCCAGCACCGATAGGTTGTTGGAAAGGGTTGGCTTGTTTACCCGGGCAGCCCGCACCTCTGCGGGGCTACGGGCTAACACCGGCACGGGCGTGAAGCGATCGCTTGGGCTTTGCTGTACGCAGAGCACCGCATCCACAAGCCCTTGGCTTAGGGCCCTTTCGGCGATGGTGGTAACAATCCCAGTCCATTGCGCCCCCTCAAGGGAGGGCTCCAATCGACCACAAAGCATGCGCTGAAAAACGCCGAAATAAAGCTCATCTTCGTTATCCAACTGGCGGCTGCGGCCGTGGGATTGGGTTTCTAGGTGGTCGAACTGTTGATGCAAAAAAGCGCATGCCTGGCGCACATAGGCCACCCAGCGGGTGTCGCACAGGCCGCAATCACTACACAGGTCTTTAGCTGGTCTTATGGTGCCCCGCGCCATGGGGCGGGCCCTTTCGTGGGGGGCAAACTTCAATGAACAGCAACTCGCGCTCAGGCTCCAAACTATCTGGCATGGTTCCCCCTAAGCCGCCCCGATTTGCCACCGCTAGGCTGCTTTGGCGCCTAGGCATGGTGGCCATTGGCATCTTCCTTGGTTCATCCCTGGGCGGTGTATTGGTTCCCCAAAAAACCGCCGGCCCCCTGGAAGACCTGCGACCGGCCATCAGCCGCCTCGCCGACCCCCCAGGCCGCCCCCAAACCGTGCTGTTGCTCGGCCTTGATGGCAGCCAACTGAAATCGCAAACACCACCCGCCCAGGTGCAACTGCTGCTCATGGCCCGGGTGCATCCAGGGGGGGGAGTGGAGATCATCCAAATCCCCACGGAATTGAGCGTGTTGCTACCGGGCCAAAAACAATTGCAACCAATATCAAACCTCTATGGCCAGGGGGGGGTTGCCCTAGTGGCTGATGTGGTTGCTCAACTAATGGCCAATGGCGGTGAACCGGTGCCGCCCGATCGCTACCTGCTGCTCAGCCGTGGTGGCCTAAGGGAAGTGATTAATCGCATTGGCGGTTTGCCCTTCGATATCGAAACACCGCTCAGGTATCAAGACAAAGCAGGAAAATTAAAAATTGAATTAGACGCCGGCCAGCAATGGCTTGGCGGCAAAGAATTAGAACAGTTTTTACAATTCAAAGGCCCGGATAAAGGCGACGGGGGCCGGCGACAAAGGCAGCAGCGATTGCTATTACCCCTGGCTGATCGCCTCGCCGATGCTGCCGTTGCCCCCCAATTGCCGGCGCTGCTCAGCCAAATGCGGGCGCAACTGAACACAAACCTTGGCCATGGGGAACTGCTCAGCCTGCTGGCAGCGGGCCTTAAAGATCCAGATTTAATTCAACTCAGTCGCCTGCCACTCAGCGGCGATCAAGCTGCCCGGAGGCTGGATCAAATCCGGGCCGAACCACTTTTGGAGCTGTGGCACCAAGCGCAAGCACCCAGCGCCAACAACCCCCAGGTGAACGTGGAAGGGATCGAACCAATCAGCACAAACACTGCTGTTGAGCGCCTTCAGGGGGCGGGGCTGGCGGCCCAAGCAAGCTTTTTAGATGCTGAATTAATGCGGCCGCGCACCGTAATCCTGCACGGCAATGGCAACAATTTGAAGCAAGCCCAAGCGGTGCGCAAGGCGCTTGGGCTTGGCGAACTGCAACGGGGGCCCCTCAGCCCTGGGGCGGGGGTGCAGGTGTTGCTTGGTAAAGACTGGCAACCCAGCAAGCCCTAGCTGAAATCAACTAGTTCAAATCAAGCTGAAGCAGCCGTTCACGCATCAGGATTGCCAGGGGGCCGCTGAGGTTTAGGGCCTGACGATCCCCCGGCTGCCAGTGGCCAAGCCAGGCCAAGTTGTCTGCTCGGCGTTGCTGTGGATCCCAGCTGTCACCCACCTGTAATAGACCCAACAAAGGCACCCCCGCCTGATTCAAGAGGGCCTGGTGCAGTGCTGCTTCCGCTTTAAGCCGGGGGCCGCCTGGCAAAACCAGCAGGGTGGGCAAACGGTGGGCGGCAAGGGCATCCACCCAATCCACTAATTCCTGGTCGTCTGGCAACACCCACAGCCTCTCCTCCGCAGGCTGCAGCTGGGGATCAACAGCAGCTGATCCCAACCAGCGCAATGGTCCCCAGCCCATGGAGCCGCAGGCCCAAGCAAAGGGGGCCACCACAGCACTGCCAAAGGGGGCACAGATCAACAACGGGTTCATTTGGGGCGGGATTGGGGGCACGCTTCTACCATCGGTGTTAATCATCCCAATCACAGCCCCCGGCGCCGTGAGCAGATTTTTGCTAACCGAACGCAGCAGCCCAAGCCTCCACCCTGGTGATGGCAATCGATTGCGCCTGTTTAGCGGCAGCGCTAACCCGGCCCTTGCCAATGAAATCGCTGGCTACCTCGGCATTCCAGACGGCCCCAGGGTGAGCAAAAGCTTTGCCGATGGCGAGATCTACATCCAGATCCAGGAATCAATCCGTGGCTGTGATGTGTTCCTGGTGCAGCCCACCTGCGCGCCGGTGAACGACCACCTGATGGAACTGTTGATCATGGTTGATGCCTGCCGCAGGGCATCGGCAAGGCAAATAACAGCGGTGGTGCCCTACTACGGCTATGCCAGGGCCGACCGTAAAACAGCAGGACGCGAATCGATTGCAGCTAAATTAGTTGCTAATTTATTGCTTGCTTCAGGAGTAGATAGGGTGCTGGCAATGGATCTGCACTCAGCACAAATTCAAGGCTATTTCGATATACCTTGCGATCATATTTACGGTGCTCCGGTTCTAGTTGATTACCTGGCCACCCGCGACCTGGGTGAAGTTGTGGTGGTTTCACCTGACGTGGGAGGCGTGGCGCGCGCCAGGGCCTTTGCAAAGCGCATGGACGACGCCCCATTGGCGATTATCGATAAAAGACGCTCCGCCCACAATGTGGCTGAAAGCCTCACCGTGATCGGCGATGTGAAAGGAAAAACCGCTGTGTTGGTAGACGACATGATTGATACCGGCGGAACGATTTCGAAAGGCGCACAACTGCTGCGCCAAAGGGGAGCTGAAAGGGTGATTGCCTGCGCCACCCATGCGGTGTTTTCACCACCGGCATTTGAGCGGCTTTCTGAACCGGGCCTATTTGAAGAAGTGCTGGTTACAAACAGCATTCCAATCCCACCAGATCAACGCTTTCCCCAACTGCAAGTACTCTCAGTTGCAAATATGTTGGGCGAAGCGATTTGGCGCATCCATGAAGAGAGTTCCGTGAGCTCGATGTTCCGTTAAATAATGAAATTCAAAACACCACATACGCTTAAATCCAAATCAAAAACTAATTTTTTAATCAAACATTTAGTTGTTTTGCTCGCCGGATGTGCAACCCAGCTGCCTCTGGCTGTGGTTGCTGGAGCGAACCGTGTGGGGGTGTGGCTAACCAATAGCCCCAGCCCTCTTTATTACGATGCTGGTCGCATTGATCGCGCCGTAGCTGAATTAGCAGACGCCGGTTTTAATACCCTATATCCAAATGTTTGGAGCCGCGGCACTACTTTTTATCGCTCTAAATGGGCACCGATGGAACCAGCTTTAGCTGAACGCTCCCCCGACTTAGATCCGATCTGCCGGATCACGGCTAGGGCCCATCAAAGGGGTTTACAGGTTATTCCCTGGTATGAATACGGCCTGATGGAACCTGGAGATGCAAAAGTTGTTAAACAAAATCCAGATTGGATCCTTAAAAAGCAGGATGGCTCTCCCTACTATGCAATGCATGGCGCTAATCTGCAAACCTCACCCCTTAAAGACCTAAGGGTTTGGCTCAATCCAGCCCACCCGGGTGTGCGGCAAAGATTTATTGGTTTAATCACTGAAATAGTGGAGCGTTGCAAAGTTGATGGCGTTCAGTTAGATGATCACTTTGCCTGGCCAGTTGATTTAGGCTACGACTCCTACACCAGCGCTTTATATAAACAAGAAACCGGCCTAGAACCACCCGCTGATTACACAAATCGAGCCTGGATGACCTGGCGCCGCAACAAATTAACCGAATTACTTGTTGAGCTGCGTCAAGCGCTACAACGCAGCAATGGCAACAGTCGCATCAGTTTATCGCCAGGCCCTTTTCGCTTTGCTTATAACAAATGGCTGCAGGATTGGGAGATCTGGTCGGTGCGCCGTTTAGTAGATGAACTGGTGATCCAAAACTATGCCTATTCAGTGCGCGGTTTTGAACAAGATCTAAATCAATCGGCCATCGAACGGGCCCAGAGCTGGGGTATTCCGATCAACATTGGCGTGTTAGCTGGTTTTGGCGGCCGCACTACCGATGCAAACACCCTGCGTAAAAAGGTTGAGCTCAGTGCCAGCAGGGGCTTTGGTGTTATCTATTTCTATTGGGAGGGTTTATGGGGGCAATATGCAGGTAGAGAGGGGGCGGAAATTCGTAAATCAATTTTAAACCAAGTGCACCGCAGCCTCTACCCAGATCCGTTTCCTAATTCAAATAATCTACGCTCCATTCATTAACCCCAAATTTTAGTTATTCAAAAAACTAAACCCCTAAACATTGGCGCGTAACTTCTAAACTATTGGCAGACTGCAAATGCTCCAGCAGCCAACTTAAACTATCTTTCATTTGTTCTTGGCGTTCTGGTGCGTAGTTTTGCCAGCCCATAAACAATTTCAAAAACCGTGAAGCCGCAATTGGATTGCGTTTATCCAACTCCACTAATTGGGCAGCCAACCAGCGATAACCCTTCCCTTCTGGCTGGTGAAAGGCTTGGGCGCATCGGGCAAATCCACCTAAAACAGCCCTCAAACTATTGGGGGCCTGGGGATCGAAACGGGGATGCTGCAGAAGCGCTTCCGCCCTAGCGATGGCATTGCCAAAGGGGGTTGAAGCTTCCAGGGCAAACCAGTTATCTAATATCACGGGCTTTTCAAGCCAGCGCGCTTGAAAAGCCTCCATGGCCAGGGTGCGTGCCTGGCAATCCCATGGCTGCAGGGCCGCGAGGGCAGCCCGGGCAAGGGTCATGGAAGGGCCTTCCACCGCAAGGGCAACCTGATGGGCAATCTTGTTTTCCGAAGTGCTGTTTTCTGAATTAGCTGCCACCAGCCAACTCCAGGCCATTGCTAATAGTTGGCGCTCGCCAACCGCCGCCGGCCAGGGCTGATCCACCAATGGGTTAAGCCGCTCAACCAATAGCTGCAACTCCGGCCCAAGGGCATTGCCAAGCCAAACCCGGCGCTGCAGCAGGCCCATCTCCAGCTCTGGCGGATTTGGCACTAACCCCTGGGCTAAACAAGCAGCCTCCAGCTCCTCAATGGCAGGGGCCTGGAGCAGCGCCACCAGCAAGCGGGCATCAAGGCATTGCTGATTTAGCAATTGTTGGCAGACGGCAAGCATTTGGCCCCGCCGTTCGGGGCTGGGCTGCAGCAGGCAGCGTTGCCATAGCTGCTGGGCGCTATCCCAGCGGCTGAAGGCATCGCTTTCAAGCAGAAGCAACCGCTCTAATTCCTGGTTGCTGCGCTCCCATTCCAAGCGCACAGGCGCTGAAAAACCCCGCAGTAAAGAAAGCAATGGCGGTTTTTCCCCAGGGGGCAAATTGTTGAATTGCCACTGGTTCTGGGCGCGATCCAGCACCAGTAGTTGCTCCCGAAGCAGCTCGCCATCAGGGGCGATCAACGCCATAGACACCGGAATCGGCAGTGGTTGATGGGCCTGATTTGTATCTAAATCTGATTGTGCACTTAACCAGTTATTTAATTTGGTATTTGGCTTGATATTTGATTTGGTATTTGCTTGGCTTAATTGCAATTCTAAACTGCCATTTTCCGGATCCCATTGCTGTTTAAGCTTTAGCGTTGGCGTGCCAACATGGTGATACCAAAGCCGAAATGAAGTTAGCAACTTTCCAGAGCCATCCTCAAGGGCCTGGATAAATTGCTCACAGGTGGCAGCCTGGCCATCGTGGCGTTTTAGGTATAGGGAAACCCCAGCCATAAAATCTTCCTCGCCGAGCAAAGTGCGCAGCATCCGGATCAGTTCCGCACCCTTTTCATAGATGGTAGTTGTGTAGAAATTATCGATGGCAATATATTGATCAGGCTGCACGGGATGTGCTGTGGGGCCGTTATCTTCCGGGAATTGGTGGGCCCTTAGCATCGCCACATCTTCAATGCGCTTCATGGCCTTGCCATGGAGATCGCCACTAAATTCCTGATCTCTAAATACCGTTAAACCTTCCTTCAAAGAAAGCTGGAACCAATCGCGGCAGGTAACGCGATTACCGGTGTAATTATGAAAATATTCATGGGCGATAACACTCTCCACCCGTTCAAGTTCAGCATCGGTTGCTGTTTCCGCGTCAGCGAGCACTAATTTTGAATTAAATATATTGAGGCTTTTATTTTCCATGGCGCCCATATTGAAATGACGCACCGCAACAATATTGAATTCATCCAGGTCGTATTCGAGGCCGTAAATCTCTTCATCCCAGGCCATGGAACGCTTCAAACTGGCCATGGCATGGCCGCAAAGCTGCTGGTCGCCGGGTTCCACGTGGATCCTCAAGCGCACCCGTTTGCCAGAGGCGGTATCAAAATGGCTCACCACCTCCACAAGGGGGCCCGCCACTAGGGCAAACAGATAACAAGGTTTAGGGAATGGGTCTTCCCATTCGGCGTAATGGCGGCCATCAGCTAGATCACCGCTGGCAATGCAATTGCCATTGCTCAACAACACCGGCGCCCATTGGCGAGCGGCTTCAATGCGCACCTTGTAGCGGCTCAGCACATCCGGTCGATCAAGGAAAGGGGTGATCCGCCTAAAACCCTCGGCTTCGCATTGGGTGGTGAACAAATCACCGCTGGCGTATAAACCCTCGAGGCTGCTGTTTGAGCTGGGGTGCAGGCGGCAAACGCTGCGCAGGCTGAAGGGTTGTTGGGGCAGCACTTCTGCTGCTAGTTCAAGCCGGCCAGCCGCCAGCTGCCAATGCTGATCTGCCACTGGCAGCCCATCGATGCTGAGTTCCAACAACTCCAGATCAACGGCCTGAAGTTGAAGTGTTTCCCCTGGAGCTATGCCATTGGGCGTAATGCTCAGTTGAGCTGTTACCAGGGTGTGGCTCGGGAATAGCTGCACCAACAGCTCTACGCACTCAATCAGCACCAGGGGCGGCCTGTAATCAGCCAAGCGAATTGGTAGCGCCCCGGGGCTAGCCATCCTGGTTATTTAGCTGGCTTGGCTTGGTTCTGGAGAGCTTGTTTCACCTTGTCGCGCACGTCGGCGGGCATCAAATCAGGGCACACCTGGGAAACACCGATCAACACTGAATTAATCGAACCCTTGCGCAATTCCTCCTGGGGTAGCGCCTTGGCACCTAATTGCTTGATGGCACCTCCGTTTTGACCTTGAATCACCTGGGAAAGGGTTTCACCAGCGATACCAATCGACTTGTTGAAATCCACACCATTGGCAGCTGCGATGCAGGCGTTGAGGGCTGAAATCCGTGTGTAGAGGGTCATCTCAGCTTCAGTTGCCGGCTGGGGTGCCGCCTGCACTGGCAGCGCCGCAAAGGAGGTGAGCGCCAGCAGGGCAGACGCGGGAATCAGCTGACGCAACACAACAGTTCGATTCTTAATTACCAAACCATGTTGCCTTATTCAGGCTGCAACTCCGCACCACTGGTTTCGATGCGAATTTCGTGGTGAACCTCAGCCACTTCCAATTCACCGTTGCGCCAGGAATAAATGGATCTGCTGCGGTAGCGGTCTTGGGCCACTAAGCGAATGTGCTCGAGAATGTCCCATTCCTGGTAGTGGGATTCAAAAACCACTTCATGTTCATCCACCTGACGTATTTGGCTCTTAATTGGTGAACCATTGAAAAAGCCGCGGCTGCGCCGCAACTGATGGCCGCAGAGATAGGCCTCCATGGTGCCGGTGGGCACATAACGAGGTTGGTTTTCAAAGAAGTTGTAATCCTTCTCCGGCCACCAACTAAAGCGGTAGGCCGCCTCACCCTCCACCGGTTCGCTAAACGCCTCAATGCGCAAGAGCACATCCACCTTGAGGGATTCGTCGTCGCCAAAAACGTATTGGCGCCGGGAGCGCCATAGGCCCAGGTTGCGGGAAAACCAACGCCTCAGGGAGCTATCCAATTGAATGCGGCTGGGTTCAGCCATCGATGAACCCTGGGGCAAACCCTTAAGCATCTTTAGCTATGAACTGTTTCAGTGATAGCTAGCTCGGTAGCAAAAGGCGAACATTGCAGCGGATTTACCTTTTTTTGACAGGAAAATCAAATTTTTTTAATAGTGTGGTGCAGCTCTCTGAAGTTTGCAGTGCCGGGCCAGGGAGAAATAAAACAACAACAGGTGCTGAACCTGCTCCTGGTGGCCAGACCCCAGCATCTGGCCGGGCCAGATTTGAGGGCATTGCTGGAATTTCTTGAGGAGCAAAAGGGCAATTTCGAGCTCACCCTCACCATTGCTGATCCGCAAAAACAACCCGAGCTATTGGAGTTGCATCGGCTGGTGGCAACACCTGCATTGATCAAGCTGGATCCATTGCCTAAGCAGGTTTTTGCCGGCAATTCAATCCGTAGGCAAATGGAGAATTGGCTGCCCCGCTGGCGCCAATTGGGCTTGGTGAGCGGCCTTGGCATGGGCCTGCGCACGGCAGAACCAAGCGGCGGCCAGAGCCAAAGGGAATTACAACTCGAAGATCAACTGCTGGTGCTGCGTCAAGAGAACGAAACCCTCACCTCACGGCTGGGGGTACAGGAACGTTTATTGCGCATGGTGGCCCATGAATTGCGCACCCCGCTCACCGCCGCAAATTTGGCGTTGCAGAGCTACAGGCGCAATCAAATCGATAGTGAGCGCTTTTTTGATGTGGTTGATCGGCGTTTGGATGATATTGAGCAACTCTCAAAAGACCTACTGGAGGTGGGCAGCACCCGTTGGGAGGCCCTTTTCAATCCCCAGAGGCTTTCGCTGGCTCCAATTGCAGCCGAAGCAATTCTTGAACTAGAAAAACTTTGGGTAAACCGATCACTCGAATTGCATACCGATGTACCTGGAGACCTTCCAGATGTGTATGCCGACCAAAGACGAATGCGTCAGGTTTTGTTGAATCTGATTGAAAATGCACTCAAATTTACCCCTGATGGGGGCCAGGTAAATCTTTCGCTGTTGCATCGCACCAGCCAATGGGTACAGGTGAGCGTTAGCGACACCGGCCCCGGCATTCCCATGGAGGAACAGCAAAGAATTTTTCAAGATCGGGTGCGCTTACCGCAAACGGCTGCCCAGGCATCGGGGTTTGGCGTTGGCCTTTCGGTATGCAGGCGGATTGTGGAAGTGCACGGCGGACGCATCTGGGTGGTGTCTGCCCCTGGGGAGGGGGCCTGCTTTCACTTCACCGTGCCCGTGTGGCGCGGTCAAAGTGATTGATTGATTGCTTGACTCAAGGTGGTTTGGCTGTATAGGTTGGCTTCTTGCCAATACGGCCTCGCCCCCATCGTCTAGAGGCCTAGGACACCTCCCTTTCACGGAGGCGACAGGGGTTCGAATCCCCTTGGGGGTATATCTTTTTCAGATGGTATTGGCATACCAAAATCGTTCAAAATTTTCTCGAAACATTATTAATAGAGATTTATTAAATCCAAATCAATGGCTTAATAATATTGATTTAAGTATTTATAATTTAAGTATTTATAATTTAGATTATTATGATTTGAATATTTATAGTGGGCACGGCACAGCCACTTGGGCGCGGCGCAAAGCTTCTAGGGCAACACATCTCAAATTTGTGGCCAAATCTTCCCTAAGGCGCTGCTCGATCAAGGCGATGGGCATTCCAATGCAGGCTTGCACCAGCAATTCGTAGCGCAAACGCACCCCCTCATCGGTTTTAACCAGGGTCCAAGACCCTTCAAAACGGCGGAAGTCGCCACTCACCATCCTGAAACCAAGTATTCCCTCCTGGCTGCGTTCCTCCAGCTCAAGCCGCACGCTGGCGGTGAAATTAAGGCCCACAAACCTTTGGCTGCCGATTTGTTCCAACAACACGGTTGTACCCTCGCGGTTCAATAGGCGCGAGCTCATCAGGTTTGGGATGAAGCTAGGCAGGCTCTCGTAATCGGTAAGCACCTCCCACACCGCCGCTTCAGCAAGGGGCAGCCTGAGTTGAGCAGCAAGACGGCGGGTGGCCGAGGGCAGGCGCTCGATCTCCTGCTCGATGGGCTCTGAAGGAAGCGTAGGTAGAGGGGAGGGCTGCAAAATCTGAATAGCGGCCGAGGGCATTGGCTGCAACGTTGGTCACATTAACTGTGTTTTCTTCCTAACTGAGGGTTTCCCCTAATAGGGATACAAGCTGCCGCTGGCAGGGCAGTTCCTATAGTCGCAGCGCGTTACCTCGAACCATGCGCGTCCCACCAGCTTCCTGCACCCCTGGCGACAGCCGCATGTTCACAATCGAGGTGAGCCACGCTTCCGGCGGCATTGTTCGCCGCAGCCTGAAGCAAATGCTGGTTACCTACAGCTCTTTGAGTGCAACGCTGCAGTTGATAAGAAACAGTGGTGCCCGGGTATTGCGCATTACCCCCCACCAGCAAGCCAACAATTCTCCATCCACCCCATCAGCAGCCGTGACGGAAACCCCAAGCCCCAAAGCCAAAGACCATGGCCAGGTGCCAGTAAATCTCTACAAACCGAAGGATCCCTTCCTCGGCACAGTGCTCGACAACTACTCGCTTTTGGCAGATGGGGCCATCGGCCGGGTGAATCACATCACCTTTGATCTTTCAGGGGGCAATCTCCACTACGTGGAAGGCCAAAGCATTGGCATCATTCCCGATGGGGAAGATGCCAATGGCAAGCCCCATAAGCTGAGGCTCTACTCAATTGCCTCCACCCGCCACGGCGACAACCTTGAGGGAAGCACCGTTTCCCTCTGTGTGCGGCAGCTGGAATACAAAAACGAAGCCGGCGAACAGATCTACGGCGTTTGCTCAAGCTTCCTTTGCGACATCGAACCAGGCGCAAAGGTAAAGATCACAGGGCCTGTGGGCAAAGAAATGCTGTTGCCCCCCGATGAAGATGCAAACGTGATCATGCTGGCTACCGGCACGGGCATCGCTCCGATGCGGGCCTACCTGCGCCGCATGTTTGAACCGGGTGAGCAGGGCAAAAATCCCGAATACAAATTCAAAGGCAAGGCATGGCTGTTTATGGGTGTGCCCAAAACTCCCAACCTGCTCTACGAAGACGATTTCAGCCGTTACCTGAGCAATTACCCCGAAAACTTCCGTTACACCAAAGCGATCAGCCGTGAGCAGGAAAATCCAAGCGGTGGCCGCATGTATATCCAGGATCGTGTTACTGAACACGCCGATGAGATCTTTGCCTTGATCGAAGATCCCAAAACCCACGTTTACATGTGCGGTTTGAGGGGCATGGAACCAGGTATCGACGAAGCGATGACAGCGGCAGCAGCCAAGAGCGGCCAGGATTGGAGCACCCTGAGGCCAGCCCTCAAGAAGGCCGACCGTTGGCATGTGGAAACCTATTAAGGGCCATTCAAATCTGCAAACACACGGTCCATTCACCTTCTGTTCATCTCTAGCCATCAACCTGTAGGGACACGGTTAGCGATGCCTTTCCATGACGGCCACTCTCACCAATCCCCTACGCGTTGGTTTACGGCAAGAACGGGTGATTTCACCCCAATGCCTGGTGATATTCGGAGCTAGCGGCGATTTAACCCACCGCAAATTGATACCAGCCCTATTTGAATTGTTCCGTCAGCGGCGCCTGCCCAGTGAATTTGCGGTGCTGGGCTGCGCCAGAAGGCCATGGAGCGACGAGGAGTTCCGCGCCAAGATGGAACAAGCCCTGGCGCCTGTGATCGCCGAGGATCCCGCCGCCTGGACCACCTTCTGCGGCGGGCTTTTTTATGAACCGGTAGACCTGCAGAAAGATGAAGATGTGGTGCGTTTAGGCAAGCGCCTAGAGCAGATAGATCGCCAGCGGGCCACCCGCAGCAATCGCACTTTTTATATGTCGGTATCGCCCAACTACTACGGCAGCGGTTGCCGCGCCCTTGCTGCTGCCGGTTTGCTGGCCGATCCAAAGCGCAGCCGGGTGGTGATCGAAAAACCCTTCGGCCGTGATTTCGCCAGCGCCCAAGACCTAAACCGCATCGTGAACAGTTGCGCCAAAGAAAATCAAATTTTCCGAATCGACCACTACCTAGGCAAGGAAACCGTTCAAAACATTTTGGTTTTGCGCTTTGCCAACACGATTTTTGAACCGATCTGGAATCGCAACTACATCTCCAGCGTGCAGATCACCGCTGCTGAAACCGTTGGGGTTGAAGAAAGGGCCGGCTACTACGAAAGCGCTGGCGCCCTGAGGGACATGGTGCAAAACCACCTCACCCAGATGCTTGCCCTCACCGCGATGGAACCGCCGGGCCGCTATGAACCCGAATCAATCCGCAACGAAAAGGCCAAGGTGCTGCAGGCGGCACGGCTTGCAGAGGAAGCTGAACCTTGGAAATGTTGTGTGCGCGGTCAATACGGCCCCGGTGGCAACAGCGCCGATCCCTTAGCTGGCTACCGCCAGGAGCCTGGGGTGGATCCAAACAGCACCACCGAAACCTATGTGTCGATGAAATTATTTATCGACAATTGGCGTTGGCAGGGGGTGCCCTTCTATTTGCGCACGGGCAAACGCATGCCCAAACGCCTCAGTGAAGTGGTGCTCACCTTCCGTGAGGCACCGGTGCATTTATTTGATTCAGCCGGTGCTGGCCCCACCGCAAACCAATTAATTTTGCGAATTCAACCCAATGAAGGGGCTGATTTCAGATTTGAGGTAAAAGCCCCAGGTTCCGGCATGCGCAGCCGGCCTGTTGACATGGATTTCTCCTACGACGAATCCTTTGGTGAACCCTCCGATGAGGGTTATGTGCGCTTGCTGGCCGATGCCATGCTCGGCGACCCCACCCTGTTCACCCGCAGCGATGAGGTGGAGGCAGCTTGGAGGCTCTACACCCCATTGGTGGAGTTGATCGAACAGCAGCCTTGGCAATTGCCGGTTTATCCCTATGAAGCCCGCACTTGGGGTCCTGCTGCCGCCGACAGCCTCCTGGCCCGCGATGGTTTGCTCTGGCGGCGCCCCTGATCAGATCTGTTTTTCTAAGCATCATTAAAAACAGAATTATTTCCAAATCAGCTTTTTACCCCTAACCCAATTCCCCTAAAACCATGGCCCCCCAACTAACCCTGCAAGCTCCCTTGGAACTACCACCCCAGGAGGTGCCTGATTATCTGGGTCGCCTTTGGGAGGGTGAACAGGAGCAGGCCAATGGGGCCAGCACTTTCTCGCTAGTGGTTTGGGAACCAGCCTGGATAGAGCAGCAATTAGTGCGTTTAGGCCGCCTAACTGGACCCATCAATGGCCTCGAGCGACCTGAATTGCTCCAAGCCGCCAGGGAGGCCATACCCGTTTGTGGTTTGCCGCCATCCACCTCACCCCTCGCCCCTGAATTGGCTTGGCAATTGGGGCAATTACCAGGTGATGCCTCAGCGGAAGATCTCAGAGGTCAACAGGTAGATGCAGCGATCAGCCGCCACCAACCGCGCCGTTTGATCACCCTTGCCCCCACCCTTGATGGCCATCGGCCCCTCGAAACCCTTGTGGCGGCCTACTGCCCCCTGCCTGAAGAAGGCCCCATGACGAGTGTGTGCGGCGATGTGGTGGTAATGCGCGGTGGCCTGGGCGCCCTGGAGCATGGCTTGCAGATGGTTAATCCCTTGATTTCAGCCGAATTGCCCTGCTGGGTGTGGTGGAACGGCTGCCTTGATGAGGCACCGCAACTGTTTGAAGCCGTGAGCCAAGCGCCGCGGCGCCTGGTGGTGGATACCGCCATCGGTTCCCCAGCGAGGGCTTTGGAAGTGCTTTGTAGCCGAGCAGCCAGCGGCCAAGCGATCAGCGATTTGAACTGGTATCGCTTGGTTAGTTGGCGCGAAAGCCTTGCCATGGCCTTCGATATGCCAAGCCGCAGGGATGCCCTAGCCCATGTGGTTCAACTCGATATCGATGTGCAAGGTCATCAGCCCGTGCAGGGTTTATTGATGGCGGCCTGGATCGCAGATCGGCTCGGCTGGCAGCTGGAGCACACCTCTAAGGCTGAGGGTGAAGGCATTTTGGCCAGCTTCCGCCGGCCCGATGGTGCCCCTGTGCGCTTTCGGCAAATGCCCGTTCCCGTTGGCACACCAAGCACCCATCCAGGCAGCTTGGTTGGCTTGCGGCTGGTTTGTGAGCCAGAGGGTCGCACACCCCTTTGCGTAATTTTGTGCGGCGAAACCGGCGGTTGCATGCGCCTTGAGGCCGGGGGCATGGCCCGGTTGGAATTGGTTGAGGAGGTGGTAGCAACAGCGGTGGAATCATCCCAGAAAGAGGTTTCCCGCACCCTCAGGGGTGGCCACGACAGCACAAATCCGCTGTTGTGTGCTGCCGCACCCCTTGCTGCCAAGCTGCTGCCAAATTGATTTGTGCCACTAATTGGCCCTTCTGATCGCGGCCCCCTGCAGCAGCAGCGGCAAAACCCTGCTCTGCTTGCTCCTGGCGGCTGCGGCCCGCAGCAGGGGCATAGGGCTGCAAACCTTCAAGGTGGGCCCCGATTACCTCGACCCCCAATTGCTGGCTAGCGCCAGTGGTCTCCCCTGCCGCAACCTTGATTTATTGCTTTGCGGTGCCCCATGGGTGCGGCAAAGCTTCCACTGGTGGAGCAACCAGGTGCCCCTCTCCCTGGTGGAGGGGGTGATGGGGCTCTACGACGGCCGCGGCCCCAGCAGTGAAGGCAGCAGTGCCGCCATTGCCCTTGAACTAAATCTGCCGGTGCTTTTGATGGTGGAAGCCAGTCGCCAGGCTGGGTCCCTCGCTGCTCTTGTGCGGGGCTTTCGCGACCATGAACCCAAATTAAATATTGCTGGGGTGGTGCTTAATGGGGTTTCCACCAGTCGCCATCAGCAATTGCTCCAGGAGGCCATGGGCAGCATCGCCATGCCGGTGCTTGGGGTGATTCCCCGCGATGAAAGCTTGGAATTACCCAGCCGTCATCTAGGCCTGGTGCCCCCTGCAGAGCAGGAGGCTTGGCCGCAACGGCTTAGCCAACTTGGCCAAAAGGCAAGCCAATGGTTGCAGCTGGAAAAGCTTTTGGCGCTGATGGCAAACCCAAATCAAAACACTCCTCAAACTCAAACTCAAAACCAAGCTCAAAACCCCATCAGCTGGTCCCTCGGCACAGTGTTGAGCAAACACAAAGCCCACCAACAAGCAACTCACCAGAAATCAGAGCAACGGCCCTGCGTGGTTATCGCTAAGGACAAGGCCTTTCACTTTTGTTATCCGGAATTACCAGAGTGGCTCGAGGCTTTGGGCTGCCAGGTGCAGTGGTGGGCACCGCTGGAGGATCAAGCGCTTCCCGAGGCTTGTGCTGCCCTTGTGCTGCCAGGGGGCTACCCCGAACTTCAGGCCAAGGAATTAAGCCAATGCAAACGCAGCCTTGGGGCAATCAACCAGCATTGCCGCCTTGGTTTACCGCTCTATGCCGAATGTGGCGGACTGTTGCTGCTCGGCCAGGAGCTCCTGGATGCCGATGGGGAAGCCCATCCCATGGCTGGGGTGCTGCCCTTTCGCGCCCAACGGGGTGCCTTGAGCCTCGGTTACCGAGGGGCTACACCACTGCGGGCTGGTTTGGTGCTCAGGCCAGGTGAACAATTGCAGGGCCATGAATTTCACCGCTGGCAGCTGCAGGAGGCCCCCGCTCAAAAAGCTGCTGAGCAGGCTTGGCGGTTGGAAGGTTGGGGGGTGCTGGCTAGGGTTGAGGGATGGACCAACGCCTCTCTTCACGCAAGCTGGCTTCACCTCCACTGGGGTGGATGCCCTTCGATACCCCTTCGGCTGCGGGACGCAGCAGTAGCCGCGAACGCCAAGAGGCAAACGACGCAGAATTAAACCGGCAACGCTTTGCCCCTAAGCGCCACCCACTCACCCCAGAGCGTTGGCGTTTGTTAGTGCGCGGCCACGTGCAAGGGGTGGGCTATCGGGCGGCCTGTAAGCGCAGGGCCACGGAACTTGGTTTGGCTGGTTGGGTGCGTAATTGCGCTGATGGCAGCGTTGAAATCCAGGCGGAAGGTGTGCAGCAACACCTGGCTGAACTACGGGTTTGGTGCGAGGCTGGCCCCACGGCCGCCAGGGTGGATTCAGTGCTCACCAGCATGCTTGCCCCCACAGGCGCCGATTGGTTTGAAATTCGCCCCAGCCAAACCAACCCCAGCCAAACCAATGCAAACAAATAAACAGATCTGGCTGCTGCGCCATGGGGCAACCGAGTGGAGCCGCAACGGCCGTCACACGGGCAGCAGCGATATTCCATTGCTACCAGAGGGGGAAGCGGAAGCCAAACGGCTTGCACCAATGCTTGCCAACCAACAGTTCAAACAGGTGTGGGTGAGCCCGCTGCAAAGGGCCAGGCGCACCTGTGAGCTAGCAGGGCTTGGCGGGCAGGCGCAAATCAACGAGTTGCTGCGCGAATGGAACTACGGCGCCTATGAGGGCATCACCACGCCTGAAATTCGCCAAACCGTTCCTGGTTGGAGTGTTTGGAGCCATGGCTGCCCTGATGGCGAGGATGCAGCTGCCGTAACCGAACGCTGCAACCGCGTGATTGAAGCGCTGCTGGCAGTTGAGGGAGATGTGGCCCTATTTGCCCATGGACATATCTTAAGAAGCCTTGCAGGCACTTGGATTGGCCAGGGGGCTGTGGGGGGCAAACACCTGGCCCTTGGCACCGCCACCAGCAGTGTGCTGGGTTTCGAAAGGGAGAATCAGGTATTGATGCGCTGGAATGCCCCATGCCCATAATTCGCACCATCACGGAATTAACCGCCTGCGGTTTGGCGGTGGCCTTGAGTCCGTTGGATATTGCCCTGGTTTTTCTGTTGTTATTGGGGGCAACACCATTCCTGCGCTCGGGCCTTTTTAGCCTCGCCTGGTTTTTTTCAAACAGCGCTGCCATTGCCCTATTGCTCACCGTTGGCCGCTCCCTCACCCTTTCGATGGAAAGGGGCAGTGTGCAACAGGTGGGGCTTGATCTATTTGCCGCCGGAGCCCTGCTGGCCTTGGGTATTCGCGAATTAGATCCAAAACCTGAGGGTTATGAAGACCTCTCAGAGGGTTGGATTCATAAGTTGGAAAAAGTGGGCCAGCTGCCTTTACTGGTGATGATGCTGGTGGCACCTTTAACCCTGCTTCTGAGCCCAGATAATTTATTTTTGCTGGCAAAAGGCGCTGCCCTCGTTCAAGGCGGCAATTACGAAACCAGCAGTGAAATCGGTTTAATCATCTACTTCAGCTTGATCAGCAGTTTGTTTTTATTGCTGCCCATTCTTTTACTGCTTGTGGGCCGCCAGCAGGTTTTACCACTCCTGCAAAAAGGCAAACAATTAATTGAAGATCGCAGCAGCTTGATCCTTGGCGGCTTAAGCCTTGGCCTAGCCGTTTATCTGGCCTGGCAGGGCTGGACGGGCTTAGGCAATTTTCAAATCATCACTTAGCCATTGGCTCCAGCGCTGCTGCTGCTCAATGGCCAGATCAGCCCTTCCAACTAACCAAACCCGGCGCCTTGCGCGGCTTACGGCCACATAAACGAGTTGACGGCGCACCTCCTCCTGCTGTGGCCAATACACATCAGGGGCAACAAATACATCGCTAAAGCTGCTGCCCTGGCTGCGATGCACCGTGAGCACAGCAGCTGGCCCCACGGCAGCAAAGGCATCACGCAGCAGGAAATACTGGCGCCACAACAAACTTCTTTGCTTTCCAGTGGCCGCTTTAGCTCGATTGCGGAGATCGCTAAGGGCTAAATCCAAGCGCTGGCGCCCATCACTGCCGGGGGCAGGAGCCAATCGCAATTGCAATTGGCTTTCCCCTGCCTCCACATCAACCCGCAGGGTTTCAATTACTGGCGCATCAGGCAAGCCCAGATCAGCCAGGTCGCAGCGATCTGGTGTTACATCACGCACCACCAATTCCCGGTTGGAGCCCAACACCAGATCCGCCTGCTCACTATTGGCTAAGCCTTCCTGGCAGGCGGGAGCCATCACCGCAGCCCGGGTAATTAATACCTCCCCAGGTAACACGGAGAGCTGATCGGCCATCTCCCCATGCAAAGCGCGGCGAGCGATCGGCACTAATCGCTCCAGGGTGCGATTAGTGAAACAAAGCAAACGGGCATGGTCGGGATCAAAGTTTTCACTGCTCAAGCGCAAGGCCGCCTGGGCTTCGGCTATCCACTCATCACGGCCAACCACCGCCACCTGGCCCTCGGCAGTGTTGATGGCAGCCAGCAAAGGCGGCTGGCAACTGGGCAGCGCCCCGCTGCGCAATCCACTGGCCAGCTTGAGCACAGGACCGCCGTGGCGCACCACCTCTGTTAGCTGCAATTGAACAGCCCGTTGCAGGGCAAATACGGCACTGGTGGTTTCACCAACTGGCGGCAACTGGGCAGGATCGCCCACAAACACAAGCCTTGTGCCAAATGGATGGGCGCATTGCAAGGCGATTTCCAAGAGCCTGCTATCCACCATCGACGCCTCATCAAGCAGCACCAAACCGATTTGCTCTAAGGCGGTGGCGGTTTGTTCGGTGGGTTCGCAGCTTTCCCGTTCCTCCATGCGGCTGAGCTTGAGGCGCAATAGGCGGTGGATTGTTGAGGGGTACCAGGTGGGCCGTAGTCCCTGGGAATCCAAAGCGGCCCTAAGCACACCCACGGCCTTATGGGTGGGTGCAGCCACGGTCCAGCAGAAACCCGCCCCATCAGCTATGTCAAGAAAGCGCACCGAGAGGAAGGTTTTACCGGTGCCGGCATAGCCACTGAGCACAAATGGCTCACCGCTGGCCGGTTGGCTTAACCATGCCTTGAATGCTTCAAGGGCTGCTGTTTGTTGGGCGGTTAGAACAAGGCCATCGGAAGTTGTCAGTTCAACCAACCCCCACAAACAAGCCAAAGCGCTGGGCTAGGGCCAGGGGGCTGCCAAGAAAGGCCTCACCCAAAATCGCCACCAGCGGGCCCAACAAACTGCCCACTAACACCTGCGGGCGGCTATGGCCAAGGCTGGTTTTAAGACTTGCTAAACCTTGGGCTTCCCCGAGGCTATTAAGCCGTTCCGCCATCTTTCCAGCTGCCCTGCGCACGCCGCTGGCGTCGTACATCACCACAAAAGCCACCGTTACGGCAAGGGCAAACAGGGGCGAATCCAAGCCGTTTTCCCAAGCGATTGCCGTTGCCGTTCCAGTTACCAAGGCGGAATGGCTGGAGGGCATGCCACCGGTTTCAAGCAACACCGCTGGCCGCCAACGGCCGTGTTGGAGCAATTCAACAAATAATTTTGAAAGCTGGGCCACACCGCAGGCCACGAGCCCCCAGGTGAGGGCACTGTTATTAAAAAATGCAGCGGCAATTGGGGTTGTCATCGGTCGCGGGCGGTGATGTAGCCCGCCAGAGCGAGCAGGGGCTTCGCTGCTTCACTCCAGGGCTCGAGCACCTGCTGCGCTTCCTGCACCAGGCTATCGGCACGATTTCTCGATGCCTCAAGCCCCAACAGTTTCGGATAGGTGGTTTTATCTGCGGTGAGATCTTTACCGGCGGTTTTACCCAACACTTCACTGCTGGCGGTTAGATCGAGAATGTCGTCGATGATTTGAAAAGCAAGCCCAATGGCGCGGGAATAACAACGCAGGGCCGTTAATAAATTCTCTTCAGCCCCAGCGATAATCGCCCCACTTAGAACCGCCGCTTGGAGCAAAGCGCCGGTTTTATGCAAATGAATGTATTCAAGAGTAGCTAAATCAACCTCCACCCCTTCACTGGCTAGATCAACGATTTGGCCGCCAACTAAACCTGGGGCGCCAGCCGCCAAAGACAATTCGCCCACCACCTGCAGCAACCGATCCGCTGGCACCCCAGGGCTGCGCAGGGCAACCATTTCAAAGGCTCTTGTTAGCAGGGCATCGCCGGCAAGGATGGCTGTGGCTTCGCCATAAACCTTGTGGTTAGTGGGCCTACCACGGCGCAGGTCGTCGTTATCCATGGCCGGCAGATCATCGTGGATCAGCGACATGGTGTGGATCATCTCCAGGGCGGTGGCCGTTGGCAAAGCCATGGCTGGATCACCGCCCGCCAATTCACAACTGGCCAAGCAGAGGATTGGCCGCAGGCGTTTACCACCGGCCAATAGCGAATAGCGCATGGCCTCCCGCAGGGATTCAGGACGCTCAGGGCCAAGGGCCTGCTCTAGGGCTGCCTCCACCACTTCACGGCCCTGGAGTAGGTATTGCTGAAAATCAAAGCCAGCAACCATCACTCCACCACACGCTGCAGTAGCGCAGCCATAGCCTCGGGCAATTCCACCACCAAAGTAACGCTGGCAAATTCGCTCACTTCTGGGCGATTCCAGGGGATCGCCCCATGGGCTAGCTCAAGGGTATGCATTAAATCCAAACCGGAAAGGCTGCGCAGCTGTTCAGCTGAAGGCCCAGGAAATGATTCCGGCGAAAAAGAGGAAGGGGCGCAAACCATGGGCCCACCAGCGGAGAACATAAAAAAAATATTAAGACGGCGGCGGGTTGTTTCCCTAGGGCTCTTGGTTGGCATCGTTTAGTTCGAGGCGCAAATTCCAGGGTCGCTGAATTCCTTCAGGCCGATTCCACACCCCCACTCCCAGCTCCCTAGCTGTGGTTTCAGCGGCCCCATAGGGCAGGTCATCGCAACGGCCAAGGTATCCGTCATGAACAAAAAGCATGCCGTTTTTCAACATTTCAGGCGCCACATCAAAACCACCGCGGCGCACCACGCCAACAATCCGGTCGTAAACATCCCTTGCCCGCAATTCAACCGTTACCGCAGTTCCCACTGGTAATTCATTGGCAAGGGCAGCTTTCGACTGCTGCGCCCAAGGCTGCTGACTCTGCTCCGGCGCATCCACGCAGGCAAGCCGCACCCTTCGATCGCTGCGGCCAAGCCGCACAACAACAACCTGGCCATTTTCAACAGACATCACGGTGCCCTTTTGAAGCGGCAACACTTGCAGCGGCAGGGCTGCCAAAAGCAAAGCAATCAAAGTCCCTGGCATGGCTCAGCTAAAGCATGGCGTTGCGCCCACATCCTCAGCGTATTCAGCAGCAACATCGTTACTGTCATAGGGCCCACGCCACCGGGCACCGGCGTGATGGCCCTAGCCAAGGGTTCCACCTCAGCAAATCTCACATCACCACATAAACCGCCCTCCGGGCGGCGATGGATCCCCACATCCACCACCACCGCCCCTGGGCTCACGTGGTTTGCACCGATCAAACCAGGCTTACCAGCTGCCACCACCAAGAGTTCTGCATCGCGGCAAATGCCCTCCAGGTTGAGGCTGCGGGAATGGGCAATTGTTACGGTTGCGTTGGCCTGTTGAAGCATCAACGCCATCGGTTGCCCCACCAAAATGCTGCGGCCCACCACCACCGCTCGCATGCCCTCCAAGGGGAGCTTGGACTGTTTCAAAAGGGCCATTACCCCGGCGGGTGTGCAACTGCGGGGCCCCACTTCCCCCCGCACTAGGCGACCTAAATTGAGCGGGTGCAAGCCATCTGCATCTTTATTGGGATCTAAAACTTGAAGCAATGCCCTGTCGTTTATGGAAGCTGGCACGGGCAATTGCACCAAAATTCCATCAACGGCAGGATTTTTATTTAGTTCATGCAGTTCCAACTCAAGGGCAGCTTGGCTGATATTTGCTGGTAGATGGCTGCCAAAACTTTTGGCACCAATGCGGGCACAGGCCTTTTCCTTATTAGCCACATAAACAGCACTGGCTGGATCATCACCAACCCTCAATACAGCTAAACCTGGGGGCCTACCAGCCTTGGCTAAGCCTGCCGCGATAGCAGCCGCCATGCTGGTTTCAAGCTGAGCCGCCAGCAAGCGGCCATCCAAGCGTTGAGCGGCCATGGCAATTGCAGGAGCTAGCGTCAGTCTGACGTCCGGTGCGTCGGTGTCTTTAGTTCCCCCTCCAGTTCAGCAAAACAAGCTTCCACAGCAATGGTGCACAGCTTGTAAGTCCTGGCGCCGTTGGTTGCGCCAGGAAATGCCTTGGCGCCTCAGCAGCCACTGGAGCAAACAAGACGGCGCGCTGCTGCTGCTCAGCTGCATGCTGGTGGGGTTGCTATCGGCCTGGCCCTGGCTGGTGCAGCCCACCCTGCGGCCAGGGGTGCCGGCCCCCTTTGAGGTGCGGGCGCCGCGATCAAGCACCGTTGTTGACAGTGAGGCCCTGCAGCAACGGCGCTCCCAGCTAGGCCCCCGCATTCAGGTGCAAACCACCGATGCAGCAGCCAGCCGGCAATTACAGGAACGGCTTGAGCGCCTATGGCAGGAATTGCTCAGCAGCAGCAGTGGCAACGAAAAGCAATTGGCCCCGGTGAATCTCACCCCCGCAGAGCTGCTGTTCTTAAAGGAATCAACCCCTGAAAGCTTGCAGATTTGGGGACAACAGCTCAGGCTTGCCCAACAAAAAATGTTGGCCCAAGGGGTAGTTGCAACCCTTGCCCATGGCCAATTGCTCCAGGCCAGCTGGCTGCAATTGGGGGAACTGCCAGAACCGAGCCGCAGCCTTGGCGCAAAACTGATTACTCGCTCCCTGCAGGGCAACAGCAATCTGCGGATCGATAGCAACCTCACCCAGCTGCTGCTCAACGATTTAGTGCAGCAAAATGGCATACCAAAATTTCAAGTGCGGGCCGGTGAAGTAATCACCCGCCGCGGCGAGCCCATTAGCCAAAGGGCCTACGACGTTCTTGATAATTTCGGCCTGATCAGCCGCCGGCCGGCAACACAACTATTTGTGCAGCGCTGGCTTGAAGCCAGTTTTGGGGCGGCCCTATTGCTGTTGATCTGCCGCCGCTGGAAACCAAACCTTGAGGTATCCCAAGCCCTATTGGTGCTGGGCAGCCTTGCCTTGGTGCAAGCGGCAAAACTCTGGTTTGGAGCATCCGCCAGCGCCCTAGCCCTGTTGGTGCCCCCCAGCCTATTGCTGGCCGAAGGCTTGGGCCCTGCCTGCGGCTTGAGCTGGCTTGCCCTAGCCACCTTGCTCTGGCCGATCCCCTTAAACGACCTCGGCACCGTTCGCATGCTGGTGGCCACTGGAGTGGCCGTGGTGGCAACCCTCCTGGCGGGCCGCCAGCGCTCCCGGGCGGAAATGCTGCAAAACAGCATTTTGCTAACGGTTGCCGCCCTGCTGGTGGAGGCCCTTGGCCAGCAATTGCAGGGGAGGCCCCCCGGGGGGGAATTACTGGCGGAGGGGGTATTGATGGGGGGGCTATTGCTGCTTGGTTTACTGCTTGCTCCGTTTGTGGAACAACTTTTTGGGCTGGTAACCCGTTCGCGCTTGCTGGAGCTGAGCGATCTGCAACGGCCGCTGCTGCGCAAGCTGGCCTCAGAGGCCCCTGGCACTTTTGAGCACACCTTGATGATTTCGAGCCTGGCGGAGGAGGGGGTGCGGGCGATCGGCGGCGATGTTGATCTTGCCCGTACGGGATCGCTGTATCACGACATCGGCAAACTGCATGCCCCCCAATGGTTCATCGAAAATCAAAGCGGTAATAATCCCCACGAACACTTAAATGACCCTTGGCGCAGTGCTGAAATTCTCCAGGCCCATGTGGATGAAGGCCTCAAGATGGCCCGCCGCTTCCAATTGCCTAAACCGGTAACCAATTTCATCCCAGAACATCAAGGCACCTTGCGGATGGGTTATTTCTTCCACAAAGCCAGGGAACAAAATCCGAATGCAAGCGATAAACCATTCCGGTATCGCGGCCCCAGGCCCCAATCAAAGGAAACGGCTGTTTTGATGCTCGCCGATGGCTGTGAAGCAGCTCTACGTTCAATGCCACCGGAAACCAGTGAAGCCGAAGCGAAAGATGCCGTACGACGCATCATCCAGGCTCGTAAATACGACAAACAACTGGCCCTAAGTGGCCTAGAAACAGCTGAAAGCGAATTATTAGTTGCTGCATTTGTGCAGGTGTGGAAACGAATGCGCCACCGGCGTATCCCCTATCCGATCCCTACCCGCAAAGGATTTAGCGCCTGATCAACCCTTAACTGCATCGCCACTGGCGCTGGGCAAAATAAAGCGCTGCAGCAAAATAAATATAAAAAGAACCGGCAAAATAGACACAACCGAACCAGCTGCCACCAGCCGCCAATCAAGGGAAAAACTACTTGATAGTTGCTGTAATCCCAAGGGCAATGTGTATAGATTTGGATCATCTAATATCACCAAAGGCCAGAGGAAATCTCCCCAAGTGCCAATAAAAACAAACATAGCCAATGTAATTAAATCAGCCTTTGCAGCTGGAATTAACACATTCCACCATTCGCCCAAGGGGGAACAGCCATCCATGCGGGCAGCCTCCTCCAATTCAACGGGCACAGCAAGAAAACTTTGGCGCAATAAAAATATGCCAAACGCCGTGGCAATATTGGGCAAAATTAAAGCCACTAATGTGTTACGCAAGCCAAGTTGCACCATCAACACATACAAAGGAATCATCACCACTTGAAATGGAATCAATATTGTTGCAACCACCAAAGCCAGAGCCATGCCCCTGCCACGAAACTGCATACGCGCCAAGGGAAATGCAGCCAAAGAGCAAAACAACAGATTAGCTATCACACTAAAACCACTTACCAGGGCACTATTAAAAAGATATTTAGCCATCGGGCTCTGGCTAAATAAACTTCCGTAGGCCTGCAAACTTGGCTGCAATGGCCATAGGTTAGGGGGACTGCTGAAAATATCTTCAGCGGGCCCCTTTAACGATGTACTTAACAGCCATAGCAATGGCATCAGCATTACAAGGGCCAGCAATAGCAACAGCCCCAATTGCAAAGCAAGGGCTAAAGGGGCAGTGCGAAGCCTTTTCATAAAACCGGCAGGGGGGTTTGCTGGGGATGCAAAGGCTGGCTCTGCAAACTGCTCACCAAGCGGTTCAAAGCATTAACAAATGCCTGGGCCGCAGCCACCACCACATCGGTATCGGCCGCATGGCCGGAATACAAACGCCCATTCTGGCGCAAGCGAATTGTTACTTCACCCATGGCATCAATGCCCTCAGTAACTGATTTCACTGAGAATTCCACCAGTTCATTGGGCACTTGAACCAATTGATTCAATGCTCCACACACGGCATCAACAGGACCCGTACCAATAGAAGCAACACTGCGTTGCTTGCCATCGATGGTGCGGAGGGTAACAGTTGCGGTGGGTTGCAGATTAGTGCCGCAGCTAACCTGCACGCCAAGCAATTGATAATGGGCCTGTAACTGCTGCGTGTGGTCGCTAACTATGGCCTCAAGATCTCTATCGGTAATTTCACGTTTGCGATCGGCAAGTTCCTTAAAGCGAGCAAAAGCATCATCTAAATCGTCTCCACTAAGCGTGTAGCCAAGTTCCTCTAGGCGGGCGCGAACAGCGCTGCGACCACTTAATTTGCCGAGGCTGATGCGGTTATCGCTTAGGCCGATTGTGCGGGCATCAATAATTTCATAGGTGAGCCGATTTTTTAATACCCCATCTTGATGGATACCGCTTTCATGGGCAAAGGCATTTGCCCCCACAATCGCTTTATTTGGTTGCACAGCCATGCCGGTTAGGTTGCTAACCAAGCGTGATGTTTTATAGATTTCTTCTGTACGTATTGCAGTGAGCGGTTCTGGATTGGCCGCCTCTCGCCCCAGGAAAGGGTTGAAGTATGAACGCCGCACATGCAAAGCCATCACCAATTCCTCTAGGGATGCATTACCCGCCCTTTCACCAATGCCATTGATTGTGCATTCCAATTGACGGGCGCCATGTTTAACCGCCTCAAGGAAATTAGCAACTGCCAGGCCAAGATCGTTGTGGCCATGCACTGAAATAACAGCTTGATTGATATTTGGCACATGCTGATTTATGCCCGCAATTAAGCCGCCAAATTCAGCCGGGGTTGAATAGCCAACCGTGTCGGGGATGTTGATGGTGCTTGCCCCTGCATTAATCGCTGCCTCAATCACCTCATACATAAATTCCGGTTCACTGCGGCCGGCGTCTTCACAGGAAAACTCCACATCCTCCACAAGGGAACGGGCATAGGCCACCATCTCAGGCACGATCTGAAGCACCTCAGCTCGGCTTTTACGCAACTTGTGTTCCAGGTGGATATCGCTAGTGGCAAGAAAGGTGTGAATGCGTTTGTGGGCTGCAGGGGCAACCGACTCAGCACAGGCCTTGATGTCACCCTTGGTAGCCCTTGCTAGGCCGCAAATGATTGGGCCATCAGTGCTGCCAACGGCTGTGGCAATGCGCTGCACCGCATCGAAATCACCAGGGCTGGCAAAGGGGAAGCCCGCCTCGATGATGTCTACCCCTAAACGGCTTAACTGCTTGGCAATGGCAAGTTTTTCATCCAGGTTCAAGCTGGCGCCAGGGGATTGCTCCCCATCCCTAAGGGTTGTGTCGAAAATCAATACCCGGCCTGGATCCTTAGCCATTGATACGCCCGCGGAAACCGCGCCTCCCTGTTGAACTCTGTTGCAACTCTAAGAAGCGCTTGGGCCGTGAGTATCAAGAGCCGTAAACTGAGTACATCGATGAATGTCCATGGCCACTGGAGCTCTGGCCTTGGTGCTTCACGGCCATCTGCCTTATGTGCGCAGCCGTAATCCAGGGTCACTTGAGGAAGACTGGTTTTTTCAAGCGCTCGTAGAGAGCTACTTGCCCCTATTGGGCATGTTGGCCCGCTGTGATGCCAATGGTTTAAAGCCAAGGCTCACGATGAGCCTCTCGCCCACACTTCTATCGCTGCTGAACGATCCTGTGCTGCAGGAGCGTTTCCCAGCTTGGATCGAGCAACGCATTGAGCTGCTGCAGCGGGCACAACCTGAAGAAGAGCAAGCAGCCAGCCATCTGCTCCAGCATTTCAGCCTGCAACTGCAGGCGTTTAGCGATTTCAATGGCGAACCGATCCGCGCTTTTGCCGCCCTGCAGCAGGCCGGTGTGCTGGATTTGCTCACCTGCAGTGCCACCCATGGATATCTGCCATTGCTGCGGGATCCACCGGAGGCGGTGCGCGCTCAACTGCTAACCGCCGTCAGAGAACACGAAAGGCTGTTGGGCGCTAAACCCCAGGGCATTTGGCTTCCTGAATGCGCCTATTACGAGGGACTCGACCAGCAATTAGCGGCAGCGGGCCTGCGCTATGCGGTGTTAGATGCCCATGGGTTGCTCCATGGCTTGCCGCGGCCCCGCTATGGGGTTTATGCACCTATTTGTTCACCAAGTTCGGTTGCATTTTTTGGGCGCGACAGTGAAGCCACCCTGCCGGTGTGGTCGGCCAGTGATGGCTATCCCGGCGATGGCTCCTACCGGGAATTCCACCGCGACCTCGGCTGGGATCTACCTGAAGAGGAGCTGCAGGCCGCTGGCATCCTGAGTAGCAGGCCCCTGGGTTTGAAACTGCGGCGGGTGAGTGGCGGCGATTGTCCATTAAATAAAAAATTGCCCTACGACCCCGTTGCCGCCGCCCTAACCGCCCAACGCCATGGCAGTAGCTACGTGGCCGGCAGGCTGGAACAACTGCGGGGCTTGGGTGAATTGATCGATCGTGCACCGTTGGTGGTGGCCCCTTTTGATGCTGAATTATTTGGCCATTGGTGGTTTGAGGGTCCGCAATTTCTTGAACAGGTTTTCCTGCAAGGGGCTGCCGCTGGCCTTAATTTCTGCAGCCTCAAGGGCAGCTTGAGCAATGGCGCCCAGCTGCAGGTTTGCAGGCCATCACCTTCAAGCTGGGGCCAGGGTGGATACCACTCCTATTGGCTAAGTGAAAGCAATGCCTGGGTTGTGCCCGATTGGCACCGCGCTTCATTGGCAATGGTGGAAGCGAGCGGCAGGGAACAACAGCAAAGGGATCCCCAGCGGCTACGCCTGTTGAAACAGGCGGCACGGGAATTACTGCTGGCCCAATCATCAGATTGGAGCTTCATCCTGCGGGCTGGCACCACCACAGAATTGGCCCGCGAACGGATTCACCGCCATCTAGATCGTTTTTGGCGGTTGCTGGAATTGCTTAAGCCAAACCATTGCTCCAATGAAAAAGAACGCATCTGGCTAGATGCTGTGGAGCAGGAAGATTTCCTATTTCCTTTGATAGAGCCCAGTGATTGGCTGGCCCAATGACCCTGGCAGCAGCGACCTGCTTTAACGAAAAACTAGAAACCCCCTTGCGGCGCTCACAGCACCTAAAGGTGCTGCAGTTAAACCTGGGCAAACTCTGCAATATGCACTGCAGCCATTGCCATGTGGAGGCAGGCCCCCACCAGGGGGCAAGCCAGATGCCAGAGCAGGTTGTTTTGCAATGCATTGCAGCCATCGATCAACTACGGCCGGAAGTGGTTGATCTCACCGGTGGGGCACCGGAACTGCACCAGCAGTTCAAAATGCTGGTGCAGGCAGCTCGTGATCGAGGTTGCCAAGTGATCAACCGCAGCAATCTCACGGTGCTATTGCTGCCAGCCCTAGCTGATCTAGCCCCCTGGCTGGCGGCAAAACAGGTGCAAATTGTGGCCAGCCTGCCCAGCTTCGAAGCCTCAACAACCGATGCCCAAAGGGGCCCTGGCACCTGGGAAGCATCAATGCGGGCCCTACGCAAGTTGAATGCCTTGGGATATGGCCTTGGCGATCCAAATCTGCCGCTCTCATTGATGAGCAACCCGCCGGGGGAAGCCCTGCAACAACTCACCGCCTGCGATCAAAAACAATGGCGCGAATGCCTCAACAAAGAAGGGGTGAGTTTTGATCATTTAATTGGTTTAAATAACATGCCAATCGCTAGATTTCTCGATGGCTTAGAAGCCAACGGACGCACTGATCTATACATGCAAAGCCTGGTGAATGCCTTTAATCCAGCCAGCATTTGCGGTTTGATGTGCCGCACAACATTATCGGTGGCCGCTGATGGCAGCATCTACGATTGCGATTTCAATCAAATGCTTGAATTACCGCTGCTGGCAAAACAAAAACAGGTAAATATTGGAAATGTTTGCCTGGAGGATCTTGCGGGCAATCTAATTAATATCGGCAACCATTGTTATGGCTGCACCGCAGGCCAGGGCAGCAGCTGCAGTGGGGCAACCACTTGAAGTTATCTTAAAGCTTTGCTTTAAAGTTTAGTTTAAAAAAAGAAAACCCAATCAAACCCCATCGAACATTAGTAGGCGATTTAATAAATAGCTGCAGCATGGCAACTATCAGCTGCCACAGGCTAAGGGTATTAGTGAGAAAACCAAACCACTGGTGTTGAGCTAATGCAAAAAAACTGGTAAAAAATGCCTTGAGATTAGCTTCATTAAAAGCAATTAATTTATCCAAACCAAAACTATAAATTGCATGCTTAAATCTTAATTCCAGCGGCCAGAGCACCCGCCAGGCCCGTTTAGCAATCAAAGCAGAACTCAGCTCCGGCTGGCTAAGGCCAGCGGCGATCGCAGCAGCAAAATCTGGGGCACGGCGCAACAATGCGCCTATTAGGTAGCCAGAAGCGGGATGCACCATGCTCGCGGCAGAACCAAAAGCCAGCAGCTGTTGTTTCAAATCCGGCAAGGCTAAATTCATTGGAAATAAACAAAATTCCTCGTGCTGCACCTGAAGCGGCTCAATTCCCCGCTGGGCTAAACGCCGCCATAGGCGTTCTTTTAATTGCCCATAGGGCACAGGTGGTGCAAAGGCAAGGGAGGTTTCTTCCACAAAAAAGAGGCCAGCACCAAAATCCATGGCATATAAAAAGGTGGCGGGTTCGTTGTTACGTTCCTGCTCACTTAGGTGATTTACTCTGTAATCCATCAATACAAATTGACCGGGCTGCACCGGCGGCGCCGAAAAGCGGCCAACGATGCCATAGGCCGCTTGGCTAGCCACTGGCTTGAGCTGGGTCCTTTTCACAAATGGGGAATGATGGCCGCTGGCATCTAACACCAACCGCGCCTCTAGGCACTCACCAGCTGCTGTGGTAATTGATGAATGCTTGGAATCATGGGCAACTGAAACCACCTGGCCCAGCTGCCAATCAACAGCCCCTTCTAGGCATTGATCAAGCCAGTGTTGCTGAAGGGCTTGTTTATCAAAAAGGCCGTAGTTAATGGGGTGATTGATATCTATATCAAAGTAGCTATGGCAGTTGCTCCAGCGGTGCTCCAGCAGATGCTGAAGGCCCAATTGATCCACCTCAGGGCCCCAGATACCAAAGGTATTTGGCCACTGATCGCTTGGATCATGGGGTGCGATGCCCCTAACCCTTAAACCCTGCTGGGCAAGGGCGGCTGCAATGCAGAGGGCCGCCGGCCCAGCGCCGATAACCAGCACATCAATGGTGGCTGCCATCAGAGCGTTAGATCTAAACGGGCTCGATTATTAGCCTGCTGATTTGTTGGCTCAATTATTTGCCCCTCTGGATCAGCTATCACCTCCAAGCAGTGGCTGCCGCTGGCAAGGGCAAGGGGCACTTCGAACTGCTCGCTAGCGCCTGCCGCCAGCCAAGGCATGCGCAGAAATAGATGGCTGGAGTAGCAATCATTCACCACAACGGCAACGCCCACATCGCTCACATCCATAGCACCGCGATTTACAACCTTAAAGCTGGCAACAGCAGCGTTATAGCTAAGTGCTTCAATTGCTAGATCACTGCTGAGGTGCTGCAGTTGCTGCAGTGGGTAGATAGCAAAACGCTTTACTGCTTTTAAACAGCTGCCAGGGTGTTCATGGTGCAAATGGCCGCCATAGCGAAGATCACTACTGCAACCATGTAGATGTAAGTGGGCATCAGGATTTGGGATCGTAACTAAACCGGCGCTTGGGTTGGTATCGAAAAATCCACAGCAATCCCACTCCATTGAGTTTCCGAGATAGCGCACGGGATCATTGCCGTTGCCAGGATCTTCAGGGGCAAGCCGGTAGTGCTGCAATAGGTCGTAGATGCTGCTGGCGGCAGTTCCCTCGCTGGTTTCGCTGCGGGCAATAGCTGTATTGCGCCGTTGCTGACCCATGCAGAGCTTAGAAGCCACAGTGATTACAAGGCTTTGCCACTCCAACTCCAAGCGCAGGCCGTAGATCGGAGCCGCCGCCAATCGCCCCTGCTCCTGCAACTGCTTGATTGCAGCAGCCACCAGCATTTGCAGTGGTTGCTCCCCAACACCATCAAGTTCAAAGGGATCAAGTAAAACCTCTAGGGCAGAGGCATCAGCTGTAAAACAAACGTAGGGGAAGTGGGAACTGCCGTCGCCAGGCCGTAGGGCACGAATGCCCCCATCAACTGCCTCACATTTCCAAATAGTGGTGTTGCCACTGGAATTGCGTAAAAAGCTAAGTTCACCGTTATCAATGCTGGTGGTGGTGCCCATCCCCAACACATCGCCAGTTAAGGGGATTGCAGTTAGGGGGAGGTGTTCTTTAACGTCCCCCTGGATCAAATCTGCAATCGTGTTAGCAACCCAGAAATCAACACCAGGGTTTGACATCACTTAAGCCTCAGCTTCTGCGCCAACCTCTTCTTCCAGCTCTAGGGCCGGCGGCACCAACACCACTTCAGCCAATCGATCTCCGGAATCCAATTTCTGCAATCTCACTCCAGTGGCAGCCCGTGATTGCTGGGGAATGGCATCGGATTGCAGGCGCACAATCACACCGCGTTCACTCACTAAAAGCAATTCCTCCTCCTCGCCCATCACCCGTAAACCCACCAAGGTATCGCCATCACGGCGGAATTTGATTCCCCTTAAACCCATGCCAGCGCGTTTCTGAAGCCGAAACTGATCCACTGGCACCCGCTTACCAAGGCCGGAGGCGGTGGCAACCAAAACCCAGGGGCCTTCACTGGTGGTTTGCACATCTACGTCGGCATCGGCATCAGCTGCTGCATCGGCAATTTCTAGATTGCTATTGGCGATGCGATCGGCAAGATCCTTTGGCAACACATCCATGCTCATCAAGCTATCGCCAGCGCGCAGAGCCATGGCTCGCACACCCCTGGCGGAGCGGCCCAGGGGCCTTAATTCATCATCGGAAATCCGGAAATGAATCGCCATACCCTTTAATGAACCAATCAACACACTGTCGCCAACCTTGGCTAAACGCACCCAACGCAGGGCGTCGGAGGGCTCTAAACCAATGGCGATCAAACCATTGGCACGAATATTGGAAAAGGCTGAGAGAAGTGTGCGTTTTATATATCCGCCGCTGGTGAGCATTAGTAGCTGCACCTCTTCTTCAAAGGCGGAAACAGCCAATATGGAGGTGATCTTTTCCTCCCGCGGTATTGGTAGCAATTGCACTATTGGCGTGCCTTTAGCAGCGCGGCTGGCAATCGGCACGCGGTAGGCAGGAACCGAGTAAACAACACCGCGATCGGAAAAGAGTAAAAGCGAATCGTGGTCGTTGCAACTAATGAATAAACAAACCGCTTCCTCGCCTTGGCTCTTAGTGCCGGCTTTACCGCGGGTGCCGCGGCTGGTGGATTCAAATTCACTAACGGGCATCCTTTTGAGATAACCGTTTTCAGTGAGAAGCACCACCGAACGCTCATTAGCGATCAGATCAATGTCTTCAAGCCCCCCTTCTAAATCAAGGATTTCGGTGCGCCTGGGGGTGCTGTGTTTTTCCTTTAGCTGCTTTAATTCTGTTTCAATTATTTCGAGCACCCTTTCGCGATTTTCGAGGATATTTTTATAGTTGGCAATTTTAGCGAGCAAATCCTCATGCTCGAGCCTAATTTTATCTGCTTCTAGAGCGGTTAATCTACGCAATTGCATCTGCAAAATTGCGTCGGCTTGGATATCAGTTAAGCCGTGTTGAGCAGTTAATTCCTGCCTGGCGGTGGCGGCATCAGCGGCGCCACGGATCAATTTAATAATTGCGTCTAAATCATTAAGTGCAACGAGCAAACCCAGCAAGATATGATCTCTTTCCTCTGCCTTGCGCAATAGATAACGGGTGCGTCGCTCGATTGTTTCGATGCGGAATTCAATGAACACCTGCAACATTCGCCGCAGGTTAAGCACCAGCGGCTCACCCTTAACTAGGGCGAGCATGTAAGCGCTAAAGTTATTTTGAAGTGGTGTTATTTTATAAAGGTTATTAAGCACAACCTGGGGGTATGCGTCCCTGCGCAATTCAATAACAATTCGCATACCATCGCGATCACTTTCATCGCGTATGTCTGAAATTCCTTCTAATTTTTTATCATTAACCAGCTCTGCAATCCGCTCAATCAAAGCAGCCTTATTTGTTTGGTATGGCAGTTCGGTGATAATTACGGCATCGCGATCAGGCCTACCCTTCACCTCAAGGGTTTCAATTGCAGCAACGCCCCTCATCGTGATTGAGCCGCGGCCACCGCTGTAGGTTTCACGAATGCCTTGGCGGCCGAGGATTTGACCACCGGTAGGAAAATCCGGCCCCGGAATTATCGACATCAAGCTGCGATCGTCTAATTCTGGATTAGCGATCAGTGCCAACACTCCATCGATAAGCTCACCCAAATTATGGGGGGGGATATTGGTTGCCATCCCAACGGCAATGCCGCTGGAGCCATTCAACAACAGGTGCGGCAACCGCGCTGGCATCACCGTTGGTTCCTGCTGGGAACCATCAAAGTTGTCGATAAAATCGACGGTTTCAGCCTCGATATCCTCCAGCAGGCTGTCGGTGGTGAGCGACTGCAACCTGGATTCGGTGTATCGCATCGCCGCCGGTGGATCGTTATCCACTGAACCAAAGTTGCCATGGCCGTCGATCAACGGCGCGCGCATCGAAAAGCTTTGGGCCATGCGCACCAAGGCGTCGTATACGGCCGTGTCGCCATGGGGATGGTACTTACCGAGCACTTCACCCACCACACGAGCGCATTTGCGGTAGGGGCGATCGCTGGTTAAGCCAAGCTCATACATCGCATAGAGGATGCGGCGATGCACTGGTTTCAAACCATCGCGGGCATCGGGCAAGGCCCTACCCACGATCACACTCATCGCATACTCCAAATAGGAGCGCGACATTTCACTGCGTAGGTCGGTTTGGATGATTCGCTCGGTAGACCCTTCGGGGGAACCTTCCGGGGTGATCGATCCGGTGGGATCCGCCATGGAACTGCCTGCTGCGCTTGGCCGGGAGAACACCCAACATTACCTACAAAGCAGCCCCCCATGGCTTTCCAGCCCCGAACCCCAGAAGAACTGCGCCAAAAACAGCTGCTGGGGAAGCTGCGGGTGTGCAGCGCCCTGGAATTTCGCGCCTTGGCCAAGGCCCAAGGGCTGGAGGCGGCCTATGGCAGCACGGATGTGGTGGCAGCAGGCAGCTGCGAATTCACCGACCAGGGTCAAATTTGGCTGAGCCTTGGCCCCTGCGATCCACCCCTGCGCTTGCGCAGGGCAGTGCTGGGGGGGGTGGCGGCCGGGGGGGGCTACGGCCCCGGAGAATTGTGTTTACCCATTGGTGCTGGCCTTGACACACCTCGCCGCCGCGGTGGCGCCCATGTGCTCGATCAGTTGTTGGCCGGGGAGGAAGTGCCCCTGGAATTATTCGGCGAGGCCACTGCCCTGCACCCCCGCCGGGAACTGCAAACCCGCCTCCAGCTCAAGCAACTAACAACGGCAAGGCTGCTGTTGAGCAGGGCGATCAGCGAAAATGGAGTGGTGGCCGTCAGCAGCGCTGAGGGTTTGCTACCAAGCAGCATGGGCGGGCTCCTAGGCCCCTACGGCAACGCCTTGTTTAGTTGCAGTGGCGCCCGCAGCATTGGCCTGAGCATGCCTGGCTTAAGCCAACTGGGGCCAGGGCAACCCCTGCTGGTGGCCGGCAGCATCGGCCAGGTGCTAGGGCCCGGCAGTGGCCATCAACCGAATTGCCGCCGCCAGGCCAATGGCCAGGCCAGGGCGCCTGGGGCAACGGTGGCCGCCACGGTGAACCTGCACGGCTTAAGGCGCCAGTGGCTCAAACCCTGCTGGTTTGAAGGCCATGGAGCAGCCCTTTTGGTGGCAGTGGCTGCGCCGATTTTGCTGCTTGCTGAAACCCAGGCCCGGGCGGCGGCAGTGCCAGATGGGGCGTTGGAGGTGCCCGTATTGGATTTCTCCATACCGCGGCGAACTAGGCCAAGTTTTGGCACCGTGAGCTACGCGGCGCTACTGAGCGGCAGGATTCAGGTGGATGGCCAATGGGTAAAGGCAGCGCCGGCCTGCAGCCTCAAGCTTGGCGATAGCCACACGGCGCTGCTGGTGGAGAAATTGAAGGATGGCAGCTTCCCAATTCGAGCTTGGCAAGCTCCCCTCACTGGCGATGGCAGCCTGCAACCCCTTGATGGTTAAGGGAAAGTTTGATTATTAGTTTGCTCGGATAAAATCGGTTTTGCCATGCAGCAGTTCCATGGAAGATCCAGTTGTAAATCCAATTGCCGATCCAATTGCCAATCCAATTGATAGCCCAATTGCCAAAACGATTCTGGCCCCAGCCAACACAGCTGATGCCAGCGAGGGTGGTGAGTGGCAAGAACTGATGGCCGTGTTGAACAATTGGCTCGGAGCTGGCAAGGCAAGCCAAATTTGGGAGCAAAGCCAAGGCCCCCTGAAAGCAGCGGGCCTTGCAATTGTGCTTTTGATCCTCCTGCAGCTGCTCGGGGCAGTGCTGGGAACCCTTCACCACATCCCAATGCTGCCGCGGCTGCTTGAGCTGGTGGGACTGATCTGGCTAGGGATATTTGCAGCTAAAAAACTTGTGCGCAGCAGCGATCGCAAAACCTTTATCGGCCAGCTCAGCGGCGCTTGGAATTCATTTTCAGGGCGCCCATAGCCCCGAATACCACCTCAGCAATCGATTGATTGATAACTTGAGCCTTATCTAAGCAAAGGCCTCTTGGTGGACATTCAACTGGGGCGTTCCCGCATAGTGCGTCGCGCCTACGGGATCGATGAAATCGCTTTGGTGCCTGGCGGCCGCACCGTTGATCCAGCTGTTGTTGATAGCAGCTGGCGCCTGGCTGGTTTTGAGCGGGAAATTCCGATCATCGCCAGTGCCATGGATGGGGTGGTTGATGGGGCGATGGCGGTGGAGCTAAGCCGTTTGGGTGCTTTAGGTGTGCTCAACCTGGAGGGGTTGCAGTGCCGCTACAGCGATCCAAATCCATTGCTCGATCGCATCGCAGCCGTAGGGAACGAAGAATTTGTTCCCCTGATGCAGGAGCTCTACAGCCAACCGGTGCAGGAGGAGTTAATCCGCGCACGCATTGCAGAAATAAAACAAGCCGGTGGCATCGCTGCAGTTAGTGCCACCCCAGCGGCAGCGCTGAAATTCGGTAAAGCGGTTGCTGATGCAGGTGCGGATTTATTTTTTGTGCAAGCCACCGTTGTTAGCACCGATCACCTGGGCCCTGAAGGCCAAGAAACCCTGGATCTAGAAAATCTCTGCCGCAGCTTGGGGGTACCTGTGGTGATCGGTAACTGCGTTACCTATGAGGTGGCATTGCTTTTGATGCGAGCCGGTGCTGCTGCGGTAATGGTGGGCATAGGCCCTGGAGCGGCTTGCACATCCCGGGGGGTTTTGGGCATTGGCATTCCCCAGGCCACTGCCGTTGCCGACTGCGCCGCAGCCCGCAACGACTTTGAGAAGGAAACCGGTCGCTACGTACCCATCGTTGCCGATGGCGGCATTGTTACCGGCGGCGACATCTGCAAATGTTTGGCCTGCGGCGCCGATGCCGTAATGATCGGATCCCCCATCGCCAGGGCCGCCGAAGCGCCTGGCAGGGGCTTCCATTGGGGCATGGCCACCCCCAGCCCGCTGCTGCCCAGGGGCACCCGAATCAAGGTGGGCACCACCGGCAGCCTCGAGCGGATCCTGCGGGGGCCGGCCAATCTTGATGACGGCACCCAAAACCTATTGGGCTGTATCCGCACTTCCATGGGCACCCTTGGCGCCCGCACGATCAAGGAGATGCAACAGGTGGAAGTGGTAGTGGCCCCGTCGCTGCTTACGGAAGGCAAGGTTTATCAAAAAGCGCAACAACTTGGAATGGGTAAATAAGGAAAAGAATGGCGAAATGAGGCATTAGCATGGAAATGTGTGGCTTCGGCCTCACACTCCTCACACCACCCGCCCGGCGCGTCCGGGCTTTCGTCTTAAACAACTCCGCAACCATTGGTATTTCTCAAACCAATGGGGTTTTTTGCAGCAGCATTGCTAGATTGGAACATCGTTTACCAACTAGCAATGTCGAGCGCCGCTGCCGTTACCGATGCCTCCTTCGACCAAGACGTGCTGCAGAGCGACGTACCTGTGCTGGTGGACTTCTGGGCCCCTTGGTGCGGTCCGTGCCGCATGGTGGCACCAATCGTTGATGAAATCGCCAAGGAATTTGAGGGTCGCATCAAGGTGATGAAGCTGAATACCGATGAAAATCCAAATGTTGCCAGTCAATATGGCATTCGCAGCATCCCCACTTTGATGGTGTTTAAGGGGGGCCAAAAAGTGGATACCGTTGTTGGTGCCGTACCCAAAAACACCCTTGCCAGCACGATTTCTAAATACCTCTGAAGCCAGAATTAATCAGCTCCCAGATCGATTCCCTAGCTGCTGAGCTCAGCAACCATCCCCACAAAGCGGCAGCCGTTAGGGCGCTTCAAACCCTGCTGCAGATCAGTAGATCCGATGCAGATGCCAACGACTGGCAATTGATCGAAGGCACCTTGGCTGATATGGCCGCTGGATTTTCCGTATTCCATCCCCACCGCAGCACCCGCAAGTTGGCGGTGTTTGGTTCATCGCGCACCACAGCGGCAGAACCCGCCTATGCCCTAGCGGTGGAGCTGGCGGCGGCGGCGGTGGCCGCTGGTTTTGATGTGATGACTGGAGCCGGTGCTGGCGTGATGGAAGGGGCAAACCGCGGAGCTGGCAGGGGCAATTCCTTTGGCTTGGATGTGCAGCTGCCTTTTAAACATGAAACCAACCCTTTTATTGCCTCTGATCCACGACTGTTGAGCTTTCGTTATTTCCACACCCGCAAACTTTTCTTTTTGCGTGAAACCGCTGCCGTAGTGGTATTGCCAGGTGGTTTTGGCACCCTAGATGAATTATTTGAAGCCCTCACCCTGATTCAAACCGCCAAAAATCCTCCGATTCCAGTGGTGTTGCTAGCTCCCCCTGGCGACAACTACTGGCAGCGCTGGCATAGCTATGTGGATGGTGCCCTTGGGGATCGGGGCCTAATTGCAGAACAAGATAATTATCTTTATTGCAGCGCTGATAGCGCTTTGGCGGCAATGAACCACATCCGTCATTTTTATCGCGTTTTTCATAGCAGCTGCTTTGAGGCAGATAAATTGCAATTATTTTTAAATCATGCCATTAAAAAAACAGATATCGAATTATTAAATCAAAAATTTAGCCAGCTACTCTTAAGTAAAAAAATTATATTTAAACCTCTAAATCATAGTGATAACGCTATTGCTGGTTGCCTTGAACTTTGTTTTGACAAGCGCCAAATGGGTGGTTTATATGCCCTAATCAACCATGTGAACAGTTTGGATTACTGAAATGATTGGCATAGTTGATTACGGCATGGGCAATCTGCACTCCGTGGAAAAAGCCCTCACCAAATTGGGCGGCCAGGTGCAGATACTGCATGATCCAGAACAACTGGATTTGGTATCAGCTTTGGTGCTGCCTGGTGTGGGCGCATTTGATCCAGCCATGGCCAAGCTGCAGCAGGGCGGCTGGGTGCATGCCCTCAAAGATTGGGACGGCCAAAACAAACCCCTGCTTGGCATCTGCCTTGGGCTGCAATTGTTATTTGAAGGCAGCGATGAAGGTGAATTGCCGGGCCTTGGATTATTGGCAGGCCGGGTGGAACCCCTACCAATCATGCCCGGGGAGCCAAGGCCCCATATGGGCTGGGCTCCGCTCACATCAGCTGCCCCCAGTGCATTGTTTGATCACCAGGCCACGCCGGTTTGGATGTATTTCGTGCATTCCTTTGCAGCGGTACCTGCGGATCGCAGTTGCATCACCGCCCTAGCCCCCTATGGCACAAGCCAGGTGGTGGCAGCTGTGGGTAGGGGTTCATTGCAGGCAAGCCAATTTCACCCTGAAAAATCTGGAGAGGCGGGCCTGCTGCTGCTGCGCCGCTGGCTACAAACCCTGCCATGGGACTGAGGCTTAGCAATGGCCAGAAACTGCAAAGCCCCCCTGGGCTTGTGGCCCGCCCCACCCTTGCCCTAGTGCGAGAGGCGGTAATGAATAGCTTGAGGCCCCAAATACCGGGCAGCCGTTGGCTTGATCTATGCAGCGGCAGCGGTGCCATGGCCTGTGAAGCCTTGCTGCACGGGGCAGCATTTGTGCAGCTGGTGGAAGAAAACCGCCGCATTGCTGCCGTTGCCCGCAGCAACTTGGAGGCTTTGGGTGATGCCTACAGAAACAAGTGGCAACTGGCGGTTTCGGAGGTTGATCACTGGCTTAACAGCAGGCGCAACCCGGCCAAAACAGAGATTTTTTCATTGATCTATGGGGATCCCCCCTATCGCTCGAATCTTTATGGATCAATTGCCAAAGCCATCTATGCCGGTAACTGGCTTGCGCCAACGGGAAGGCTGTTGCTGGAATGCTCCAGGGATGAAACACCCAGCTGCGAAGCACCCTGGCTAGAGCTAAGCCGCAAGCGTTATGGCCGAACACTTGTGCTGCAGTGGCAGCTCCTAGCCGCCGAGGGCACTGCCCCGGCGATATTGATTCCAGGCAGCAACAAAAAGACCCACCAAGGTTACGGGGATCAAGCCCAGAACGATGCCGCAAAGGAGAGGTTCGATCATCAGCCTGATTTGGTGGATAGAGTTGATTGAAACAATTTAAGGGAGTCGACCCCACCTTGGACCCCTTCCCCCCAACTATTGAAGTGATCTGCATTGACTCAAACGGAAATAACAACTGCAGATAAAAGGCGAGGCTTGATCACAGCCCTTGTGGGCCTTGCCCTGGTGGCGGCTTTGCTGCTTTCTGTTTTCCTCTACGGCCAAAGCCGTCAAGATCCGTACACCCGCAGCAGCTTGGATCTACAGGGGGATCAAGAGCGGGGCTCAAAGTTGTTTTTAATTAATTGCGCCGGCTGCCATGGCATCGCTGGCCAAGGCTTGGTGGGGCCAAATCTGCATGGCGTAAGCCGTCGCAAGGGAGATTCAGCCTTGATCCAACAGGTGGTGAGTGGTCGCACCCCACCTATGCCTAAGTTTCAACCGGATCCCCAGGCGATGGCCGACCTGCTTGCCCATCTCCATACCCTGCAGTGACCTGCCTAGCGGTGGTGCTGGTGGAAACTGCTGGTCCATTGAACCTCGGCAGTGTTGCCAGGCTTTGCGCCAACTACGAACCAAGCTGCTTAAGGCTGGTGAACCCCCGTTGTGAACTGGATGATCCCCTGGCCCATTTGATGGCAGTGCATGGGCGGCCCTGGCTCGGCAAAGCAGAAACCTATGGCGACCTAGCTGCTGCCGTTGCCGATTGCCGCCGGGTTGTGGCCTGTTCCGGAAGAATTGAAAATCAAGAACGCCCCCACCACAGCCCCAAGGAAGCATTGGAATGGTTGCTTGAACCCCAGGGGGGGCCAAGCCAAGTGGCGCTTGTGTTTGGCCGTGAAGACCATGGCTTACACAACAACGAATTACTGCTGGCGGGCAGGTTGTTGCGCATCCCAACGGCGCCCACCTATGGCTCTTTAAATCTTTCCCACGCTGTGGCAATTTGCCTGGCCGAAATTCAACAGCTCCACCAAGAACAAGAGCCAAACGCCCAGGCCTCCCCATTGGCCCCATTAGCCGCCCAGGGGCAGCTTGAGCAAAGCCTGCAGGATGCCGAGGCCCTGCTTTTGGAGGTGGGTTTCCTATATCCCCACACCGCCAAGGCGCGCATGGCAAAACTGAGGCATTTATTACTGCGTGCCGAACCCAATGGGGAAGAGGTGGCGCTGCTTAGGGGAATGGTGCGCCAACTGCGCTGGGCTATTGGCCGCGATTCTGGGTAAGTTGGCCTGCGCTAGGGCAGGGTTTTGAGCCAACGTTTTTCTGCAAGCCAACCAGCCCTGCTATTGCTGCGGCTGTTGATCCTTGGGGTGGGCCTGGGGGTGTTAACGGGCACAGCCCTAAAACTTTTAGCGCCTCGCTTTAGCGGCATCGGAGCGAGTAGCAGGAGCGCCATCGCAGTTGTTAACCGCTCCGATATGGGGGAATTCAAGCCAACCAATGAACTGCTGGATCTGAGCAAAAGATTCAGCCAACTAGCTGCCGCCCAACCAAACCTCAAGGCCGGTGCATTTGTGCTGGTGCTGGATACGGGCAGTTATGCCCAGCTAAACGCCGACACACCTCTACCGGCAGCCAGTGCGATCAAAACACCAATCTTGCTGGCTGCGTTTGAGGCAATTGATCAAGGCAAAGCAAAACTGAATGAGAAACTAACCATTAGCAAAGTTGTTGTTGGCGGTGGCTCTGGCTGGATGGGCAGCCAACCTTTGGGTAGCCGCTTCAGTTTCAATGAGGTGGCAACTGAAATGATTCGCGTTAGCGACAACACCGCCACCAACCTATTAATTCAAAGATTGGGTGGTAAAACCGCCCTAAATGCCAAATTTCTCCAATTGGGTTTAACGGGCACTGCAATCAAAAATTGGCTGCCAGATCTTGATGGCACCAACACAAGCACCCCTAGGGATCAAGCAAGAACAATTGCGTTAGTTGAAACCGGTAAGGAACTATCACCCCGCAGCCGCGACCTATTTCGCTCAACCCTTGGCAGCTCCAGAACAGACACCTTGATCCCCACGGGCTGGTTGCAGGGTTTAGGCGGTGGCAGTGATGAGGTGAATGCTGCCCTACTCAGTAAAGGGGTGAGGGTATTCAATAAAACCGGTGATATCGGTATCGCCTACGTGGATTCCGGTTTGATTGAGCTAGCAGATGGCCGCCGCGCTGTTGCCTCTTACATGGTGAAGGGTCCATTTAATGATCCCCGCAGCACCGATCTGATCCGAGCGATGGCAGCTGCCACCTCCCAAGTATTGAGATGAAATTGATGATGAAACTAAAAATGAAATTAACTTTTTGGCCCGCCGTATTAGGCGCCCTGTTGTTTGAAACATTGATCCTGCCAAACCAGGCCCAGGCCCAAACAGAACAATTCCGTGCCGGCGTGGTGAGGGCCCTACCAGGCCAATTGGATCGCGGCTTGATGATCAACGACAACAACCCAGAAGTAGTGAAGGGTGCTGGGATTTTGTTATCAACATTTGATGGTAAAAATCGCCCCGTACCTGATGCCCATTTAAATCTGCCCCTCGATGGCAGTTTTGAATTATTTAGCCATCACATTTTTGCTGGCGTTGGGCCAAATCCAAACAGCACCCTTTGGCTTGGCATTGTGCTGGGCAATCGCACAAACAGGGCCGTAACGGTCCGAATGCCCTCTGGAGCAAGCTGGCTATCACAACCGGATGCCCCTTTTCTACCCCTGCCCCACCAACTTGAACACGATGGCTTGAGTGTTTATGCCGGGCCTGGCTCCCGAGCCGCCGGCGACCTAATCGCCGGCGCATCAAGGCCCAGCTGGTTGCCCGCCAGCATCACCCTGCCCCCCAATAGCAGCCAATTGGCTTTTAGTTTGCCGATCCCTGTGAAGGGTTTGGATCCATTGCTAAATGGCCGCAACTTGCAGGTGCGCTTTGAAAGCGATGGCCCTGTGGCCCTTGCAAGCCTTGCTTTGATAAGTGATAACCCACCCAGCCCGGAGCAATGGCTTGCCCTGCTTGATGGCGGTTTGAGCGAAAAGGAACACGTGCCCACCCCTAAAGGGGCCCCGGGGCCAATCATTTATTCGCGCGTTAGTGGGGTGCAACAGGGCAGGCGCTGGAAAGGTGTGCTCAGTGATCCGGGCAGCAAAGTGCTGCAGATTGGCGATCAGCCGGTTTCATGGCCAATCGCCAGCCTGCAAAAGGGAACCTTCGGCACTGGCCAGGTGCAATCAGCCCAATTGCTTGCCTATTACCCCAACACAGCCTGGGAAGCCCATGGCAACTACGGCGTGGAATACGACCTGGATTTACCCCTGCGCAATGGCGGCAAGCAAACCCAACAACTGGCCCTAAGCCTGGAATCACCCTTAAAAAGCGACCGCAAGGAAGGCGGCCTGCGTTTTAGAAATCCGCCGGGGCCAGCAATCTTTTTTCGAGGCAGCGTTGAGCTGCGCGGCATTGATGGCAATCCAGGCCGCAAATATCTGCACCTGGTTCTACGCCAGGGCGATTTAGGTAAACCCCTGGGTTTCGTAACGCTTGCGGCGGGTGAACAACGCAATGTGCGGCTGCGCTTGATCGTGCCCGCTGATATCACCCCTGTGCAGGTGCTAACGGTTACACCCTTAGCTGTGAAACAATCCGAACCAGTGCCCGTTAATTAGTGGTGAGCCAGGTTCGTAAGCGCAGGGTTTATCCCTTTACCGCCATCGTGGGCCAGGCGGAGATGAAGCTGGCCCTTCTGCTGAATGTGATTGATCCACGCATCGGCGGCGTGATGATCATGGGCGATAGGGGCACGGGTAAAAGCACCACCATCCGCGCCCTGGCTGATCTGCTGCCAGAGATCGATGTGGTGGCGGGCGACCCCTACAACAGCTCCCCAAGCGATCCCGACCTGCAAAGCGCTGAGGTGCGCAGTAGGGCAGATAAAGGTGAGCTGCTGCCGGTGGAACCACGGCAAGTGCCCATGGTGGATCTACCCCTGGGTGCCACTGAAGATCGGCTTTGCGGCACGATCGACATTGAAAAAGCACTTAGTGAAGGCATTCGGGCCTTTGAACCAGGGCTACTGGCCAAGGCAAATCGTGGCCTGCTTTATGTGGATGAGGTGAACCTGCTAGACGACCACTTGGTGGATGTGTTGCTGGATTCAGCCGCATCGGGTTGGAACACGGTGGAACGCGAGGGGGTGAGCGTGCGTCATCCAGCCAGGTTTGTGTTGATCGGTTCAGGCAACCCAGAGGAAGGTGAATTAAGGCCCCAGTTACTAGACCGCTTTGGCATGAGCGTTGAGGTGCGCACGGTGCGCAATGCCCAGCAGCGGGTGCAGGTGGTGGAACAACGCAGCAGTTTTGATGGCAACCCCGACGGCTTTTTGCAGCAGGTGCAAACGGCCCAACAAGCACTGCAAACCAAGGTGGTGGCAGCCCAGGAACGACTAGCCAATGTGCAGCTAGATCCCGACTTGCGCTTAAAAATTTCCGAGGTGTGCGGCCAATTGAATGTGGATGGTTTGCGGGGAGACATCGTTACCAACAGGGCGGCTCGGGCCCTTGCGGCCTATGAAGAGCGTTTGGAGGTGAGCGATGAGGATGTGGCCCGGGTGGTGGCCTGTTGCCTGCGGCATCGCCTACGCAAAGACCCCTTGGAGGCAATCGATTCAGGCGAGAGGGTTGTGAAGGTGTTCTGCCAAGTATTTGCAAGGCCTATGCCGAAGGATTTAAGTGAATTTGAACTAGCTCAATGCGAATCCTTGGCATAGATCCAGGCCTGGCGCGGGTGGGTTATGGCGTGATTGAAACCGGCCCACCCATAGAGATGTTGGATTGCGGCATGATCAGCACAGAAGCGGGCAAAAGTGAAGGCCAGCGAATGGTGGAAATCGCTAATGATCTCCGCCAATTAATTCGCCGCTGGCAGCCTGATTTAGCTTCTGTTGAGAAGTTTTTCTTTTACCGCTCCAGCAACACAATTGCGGTGGTGCAAGCGCGGGGAGTGTTGATCATGACCCTTAGCCGCTTTCAAATACCAATTGTTGAATACCCCCCAATGCAAATCAAACTCGCCCTTGCTGGCCATGGCCATGCCGATAAAAGCGATGTGCAAGATGCGGTAATGCGTGAATTAAATCTTGATGAACGGCCCAAACCAGACGACGCTGCTGATGCATTAGCAGTTGCTTTAACGGCTTGGTTTCAACGGTGAAGGCAAACTATCGCAGGCGCTTTCGTGAGCTGCGCCTGAATCAATTCAATGCTGAATATGGCAAACAAAAAGAACAGCTACTAATCAATGCCGTAGTAAAAATCCTATCGGAATTCAAAAGTAAACAATATTTAGGTATTTTTTGGCCCCTGGCTGGAGAGCCAAACTTGCTAGCCATTGGCCAGCATTGGCCTGGTCCCCTGGCCCTACCGGCGGTGATCGCTAAAAGCGAAAGGGAGGCTGCTCGCCTCAGCTATCTAGCTTGGCCCCCAGATGGGCCCTTAGCAAAGGACTCCTGCGGCATTCCAGCACCGGCATGCCATGGAGCCCTAAGGCCAGAGGAAATTGCCCTGCTGCTGGTGCCGGCTTTAGCGGTGGATCAAAGCGGCATTCGGCTTGGTTATGGCGGTGGCTGGTACGACCGATTGCGCCAGGATCCAACTTGGCAACAGGTGCCGGCCCTAGTGGTGCTGCCCCAGTGCTGTGTGGTGGAGCAATTGCCAAGGGATCCCTGGGATGTGCCTTTTGCCGGCTGGATCACAGAAACGGGGTGCCAGCGGCTGCAACCTTGAACTTCCGTTGCAATGAACACCAACGGGCTTTTGTTTTTGTAAGGATGACTTGGTAACGGGTAAACAGCTTTGCTTTCCAGTTCCGCTTCCATGCCACAAAAAGGCAGCCATCAAACCAATAAAACCAAAAGCGCCGCTGCTGGTGATAAGCGCCCCAATCAAGCCCTAGAGCTGATGATTGGTTCATTGGTGGGAATGGTTCAAGTTGGCCGGCTTGATCAAGCCGGCAATGGCTTTACTGGCTTCTAGGCCCTAGCTAGATTTAAAGGAGTTAATAAATGCGAGTGATGCTTTTAAGCAACAGGCCAGCAATAACCCTTGGTTTAATTACTACTTGCTTACTTGTGGGCCAAGCGCTAGTAATTCCTAATGCCGCCCGAGCCCATGGGGTGGAAACAAACTTTTCTGGTTTAGATGCCAGCGGTTTACTGCAATTAAATTCCCACTTTTCCACTGGTGAACCTTTAGTTAATGCTGAAGTGCGCTTGCAATCACCAGATGGCAGCAAAACCCTGAAGCTGGGGCGCACCGGCAGTGATGGCAGCTTTAAAGCAAAAATGCCGGCCCAAGCCAACCGCGAATGGGAACTGGTGGTGGATGGCGGCCCTGGGCACCGCGATTATTTGGAATTAGGCCGCTCGTTACTTGGCATCAGCGCCCTAGGCTTATTGGCATTAATTGGATTTATTCGCCATGGCAAGCGGCAGCGCCGCCCTTGATGAAATTGTTGCCAAGTTAAAAGGCAGCAGCGATCCCAAACGTCGTTACGAATATGTGCTGTGGTTAGCCAAAAAATTACCGCCCGCCCCTGCTGAATTGCAATGCGAAAGCAATCGGGTTAAGGGTTGTGTGTCGCAGGTTTTTGTGCAGCCACAGTTAGATGAAGGCCTTCTGCAGTGGCAGGGTGATGCCGATGCCCAAATCACCAAGGGATTGCTAGCCCTTTTAATCACTGGTTTAAACGGGCTAAGCGCAGCAGAAGTGGTTGCCGTTGATCCAAGCTTCATGGCAGAAACCGGCCTCCAGGCCAGCCTCACCCCATCAAGGGCCAATGGCTTCCTTAATATCCTGCGCCATATGCAGGCTCAGGCGGCTGCCCTTGCAGCCACCGCTTGATTAATAGGATCGATAAAGAAGGAACCGTTTAGATGGCAATTGGCATTGGCTTAATTGGGCTTGGCACCGTTGGTAGGGGTGTGGCCGAGATCCTGCTTGATCCCAAAGGCAGGCACCCTTTGGTGGCAGAGCTCGAGTTGCGCCAAGTGGCGGTGCGCAGCCTGGAGCGAAGCCTTCCCCAAGGCCTAAACAAGGAATTGCTCTGCACCGATGCCGCTGCGGTTGTAGCCAATCCAGCGGTGGATTTAGTGGTGGAGGTGATGGGAGGGTTAGAACCAGCCCGCAGCTTGATTCTTGCCGCAATTGCAGCAGGGAAAGCGGTGGTAACAGCGAATAAAGCTGTAATCGCCCGCCATGGCGCTGAGATAGCAGCTGCCGCTGCTGAAAAAGGGGTTTATGTGTTGATGGAAGCGGCTGTTGGTGGTGGCATTCCAATTCTGGAACCCCTGAAGCAATCCCTGGGCGCCAATCGCATTGAACGGGTTAGCGGCATCATCAATGGCACCACCAACTACATCCTCAGCCGCATGGCTCTGGAAGGGGCCAGTTACCCAGAGGTGTTAGCTGATGCCCAAGCCCTTGGTTATGCAGAAGCCGACCCTGCCGCCGATGTTGAAGGCGGGGATGCCGCAGATAAAATCGCCATTATTGCTGGGCTTGCCTACGGCGGATTAGTTGATCGAGCTGCCATTCCAACGGAAGGCATTAATCAACTACAAATACGCGATATCAACTACGCCCGGGAACTCGGTTTTGTGGTGAAGCTATTGGCTGTAGCTGAACGGCACAGCAGTGATAGCGACGGCACTGAGGTGCTTGATGTGCGCGTTCATCCCACCCTGGTGCCCCTTGATCACCCCTTAGCTGGGGTGAATGGCGTTAACAACGCAATCTTGGTGGAAGCTGATCCGGTGGGGAGGGTGATGTTCTACGGCCCTGGAGCCGGCTCCGGACCCACCGCCAGCGCCGTAGTTGCCGACATCCTCAATATTGCCGCAATCCAACAGGTGGCAGGGGCAAAAGCAGGCCTAGATCCCTTGCTAGCTGCCGGCAGTTGGCGTTCCTGCCGGCTAGTGGATAGCACTATCACCCAGCACCGCAATTACGTGCGTTTTCAAACCGCCGACAAGCCAGGTGTGATCGGTCATATCGGTAGTTGTTTTGGCGCTGAGGGTGTGAGCTTGCAATCAATCGTGCAATTTGAATCAAAAAATGCCGGCGCTGAAATTGTGGTTATTACCCATGTGGTGCAGGAAAGCAATTTCCAGCGGGCCCTGGGAATGATTTTATTGCGGCCTGAGGTGGAAGCTATTACCTGCTGCCTACGTACGCTTTAGCTCAATTGATAACTGGGTTCCCTCACAAAGGCAGCCCAGTGTTCAGCTCGAACCTTGCCGGTGGGCTTAGGTAAGGAATGATTCGATCAATCGCGAGAAGCACATGCGACTCCATCAGGGCGATTGCATTCACCTCCGTTGTGATCCCGATCTCTACCAAGTGATCGGCGTAGATGATCGCCAGGGCCGTTGTTGGGTGAGGCGCTGGCCCCTGCAGGCCGAAGGGTCACCCGTTTTTGAGGTTTCGCTAAATATTGTGGCCAGCACCCCAAAGCCATAGGTTGGTGCCGCAAGCGCAAACCACCTTGGTTAGGTCACTCAAAAGCTGGTTTTATATCCCCTTAAGCCTCTTCCTAGGGTTAGCTGGCTGCGCGAAAAAGCAGGAACACGCACCTCTGGTGGTTGCCAGCTATGGATCGATCGACACGATCGATCCAGCCCAAGCCACCACCTCAAGCGCCATGCAATTGATTGCGGCCCTTGGCGACCCCCTCTATGGCATTAATGCAAGTGGGCAGATCGAACCGCGGCTGGCAGCAGCCATGCCTGAACTGAGCAATCGGGGCCTTAGGGCTGTGATCCGCTTGCGCCAGGGGGTGCATTTTCACGATGGCAGCGTTTTTAATGCCGAAGCCATGGCCTTTAGCCTGCGCCGTTTCATTGCAATCGCCAAACTTAGTTATGTGGTGGGTGATCGCATAACTGGCGTAAATGTGCTCGGCCCCTATGAGTTGGAGCTAACCCTGAGGCGTCCCTTTAGCCCCCTAGCTGCACTACTTAGTTCCACCAGCCTCACGCCGGTATCACCAAAAGCCTATAAAAATCATCAGCGCAGTTTTTTAACGGGCGGCTTCGTTGGCACAGGCCCCTATCAACTCAGTTTCTATAGCCCCCAACTGCAACGGCTAAAACCATTTAATAAATATTGGGGTGCAAAAGCACGAAATAACGGTGTTGCCTTGGTGGGTATGGGCAGTTCCACCACCTTGTTTGGCGCCCTTAATGCCGGTGATGTGGATGTGCTGCTCTCCAGCAGCCTGGAACCAGATCAACAAAGGGCTCTCCACCAAAAGGCCACCCGTGGTGTGCTCAAGGAAGGGGTGGGGCCAGCCCTTGAAATCGGTTATCTGAGTGTGCTCAGTGATCGTCCCCCCTTAAATCGGCTGCGTTTGCGTAAAGCCCTTGCCCTAAGCCTCAATCGCCCCCAAATCAGCGCAAGGGTTAGCGACAACATTCGCGACCCCCTCTATGGCCTGGTGCCGCCAAGCCTGCCCGGTGCCAGCGCCGGCTGGCCGCAACAAAACATTCCGGCCGCCCGTCAACTGCTTAAACAAGAGGGTTATTGCGGCACTAAACGGCTGGAATTGAACCTCACCTATCGCTCTAATGTGCCCACCGATCGCCTTTTTGCCCTTACTTGGCAGGAACTGCTGAGCACAAAATTGGCCGATTGCCTCCAGCTGAGTGTTACTGGCATGGAATCCACCACCGCCTATAAACAACTGGGGGATGGCGCTTTTCAACTGATGATGCTGGATTGGTCGGGAGATTATCCCGACCCTGATAACTATTTAGTGCCGTTGCTGGCCTGTAAACGCGCCCAGGGCTATGTGTGCAAAGAAGGTGAAAGTGCGGCCAGCGGTAGTTTTTGGAGTGCCCCAGGGCTACAAGAGCAATTGATCGCCACCGAAGAGATCAGTGGGCCAGGGCGAATAAAAGCGCTTAAAACCGTGCAGCAGCGGGCCGCCCAAGGGGTTCCCTATCTGCCGATCTGGCTGGTCCGATCAAGGGCATGGGCAAGGCCCCCAGTGAGCACACCCCGCTTTGATGGCAGCGGCCGTTTATTGCTAGCTGATCTACACCGCCAGGGGGAAGCCAATTAGTTATGGATCGTGGCAACCAGCTATTGCGATATGTGGGCAGCCGTTTGCTGCTGGCACCGGTGATGTTGTGGTTGATCGCCAGCTTGGTTTTTCTGTTGTTGCGGGTTGCCCCCGGTGATCCGGTAGATGCACTGCTTGGCAGTAGGGCAAGTGAAGCGGCTAGGGAACAATTGCGCCAACAATTGGGATTATCTCAACCACTACCGCTGCAATATCTTGATTTTTTAACTGATTTACTTAAGGGCGATCTTGGCACATCACTTGTGAGTGCAAAGCCGGTGCTGAGGATCGTGAGAGATGCCTTGCCAGCAAGTATTGAATTGGGTTTTGTTGCCCTTGTGATCGCTGCCGTGCTGGGTTTAATCGCCGGCTTTAGTGGAATAGCAAAACCAGAGGGAAAGATTGATTTAGCTGGGCGTTTATATGGCATCGGCACCTATGCACTACCAAGTTTTTGGGCTGCCATGGTGTTTCAATTGGTATTTGCAGTGAAGTTGGGCTGGTTTCCAGTGGGCGGGCGTTTCCCTCCCACCTTGGTGCCACCCAATGGCAGCGGTTTTTATTTAATAGATGGCATTTTTACTGGTAATTGGCAAGTTATTACAGCTGCCCTACGCCATTTAGCCCTTCCTGCCTTCACGCTTGGCCTATTACTAAGTGGCATTTTTGATAATGCCCTACGCCTAAATCTGCGGCGGGTGCTCCGTTCCGACTACGTGGAAGCAGCCCGCAGCCGTGGCATCAGCGAAACCCAAGTGGTGCTGCGCCACGGGCTGCCGAATGCCCTATTACCAGTGCTCACAATTGCGGGAATAACAGTGGCATCTTTGGTGGGGGGAGCACTGTTGATTGAAGTGATCTTTTCATGGCCGGGTATTGCCAATCAACTGCAGGAGGCGATCAACAGAAGGGACTATCCGCTCGTGCAAGGAATTGTTGTGGTGGTGGCCACACTTGTGGTGTTGGTGAGCCTGGTGGTTGATGTGCTGGTTGCAATTTTAGATCCGCGCATAAAATTCTAATTTTTAACTTCTGTAATTTCAGATAATGGCTGCAATTGTTTTAGCCAACTGCGATCAATCACATAGGCCTGCACTCCACCTTGATTGAACTTACCAATCAGTGGCGTTTGCTTAGCTGCGATGCTAGCAATAAAACCAGCTTGAATTTCCAATAGCATTGATTGCACCTGCAGCGGATCTTTACCAACAAAATCGGCACCAAGTTGCATTATTGGCTGTTCCTTTTCGATGCGCACCGCAGAGAAATGACTGGCGCCTTCAATAACAGCTAAACGGTTGCGTTTATTAGTTAATTGCTGAAAAGGAAGCAGTTGTTCCCTTAAAGGTGAGGTAACTAAATCAAGGCTTCCACCAATCATCAACACAGGTAAATCAAGGGATTTCAAGCCATCTCGGCCCCACAGCAAACTGCCAAAGCCATTGATCGCCACAACCGCATCCAAACCTTTGGCGGGGTTTGCCATTGGCAAAGCGAGGTTGGTGAGTTGGCATTGCAACAGAAAGGAACTATCGAGCACAGGAATAGAGGCCATCGCCCTTTGGCAACGCTGGTCTAAACCTGGCTGCAACTCGGCGCCTGCCCACAGCAAACCAGCCACAGCCCCAAGGGAATGGCCGATCAGCATGAACCGCGGCGGTGTTGGTTGGCTGCCGAAATGAAATTGCTTGGCTTCGATGGCAGCACTAACTGCGTCCAGGTCTTGCAAACGCACGGGCAGGCTTTCAATGCCAGGTAAGGCCTGGCGACCCTCCAGCAAACCCCGCACAGCATCGGCATCACTGCCTTGATGTTGGATAGCAACCACAGGCCAGCCCTGGGCCGCAAGGCCCCGCCCCAGCCAGCCCAATTGTTCAATTGAGCCACCGAGGCCATGGCTAAGCAACAGCCAATGGCTTGCCGCTTGGTTTGATTTTGGCCACCACAACTGCAACGGTATTGATGCTTCGCGGTGGGGTACCAAAAGGCTTTGCTGTTCTGAACTAATTGGCAGCGCAGCAGGCAATGCCACAACCTCCTCAGGCAGAGGCAGGGCCTTCAATTTGTTTTGCAAACTCACCTGTTGGCGCAATTGCCCCCTTAGCCGCCCCGCCAATTCGATCAATGCATCTAAATCAAGGCGCAGTTCTGGTGTGGGGGCAGCCCGCAATAGGTTGAGGGTGCTGGAGCCATTGTGTTGTTGCATCAAGTTGAGCAGCAATTCACCGCCATCACCCTGGGGTGGCCGCAGCAACCTCCCCAGCTGTTGCACCAATTGCTGCCCGGCCCAACTATTTAGCAATGGGCCAATCGAATTACCCTGCAGGGGCAATGGTTGCAGTAGCAAAAGGCGAATGTTTTGCTGAGTTTTGACATCTAACAGGTTTAACCAGGGGCCCAGTTCAAGGTTGTTGCCGGGTTGGAGGGCCCAATCCTCCAGTTGCTGGAGCTCGAGCGGCACATCTAAACCAGCAACCCTCACGCTTAAACGTTCAGCCGCTACCCCTGGGTGTTGCCATAAGCACAGAAATGCCAACAGCAAGAAAACCTTGCTTGAAGGTTTGTAGAACAGGGTTGGCAGCCGAGGCAGAAACAACAGTGCAACTCGCCAGGTGGTGGCTGCAATTTCCCCGAACCCTACGCCGGGTGGCGCAATTTCGGGGTGTGGCAGCTCTAGGGGCTGGGGGAATTTTGTTCCTTGGCCCACTTGTATTCAACCGCGTTGGGCTTAGCAGTAGCCAAATTGGTTTTGCCCTTGCCCTTTCCAGTGTTGTTGGCCTACTGGCCCGCGCTGGCAGTGGAATTTTGCTCGACCGTGGTTTAGCCCTAGGCACTCCACTGCGGCTTGGGGCTGTTTGCTCTATTGGCGCAGATCTAATCCTTTTCCATGCCCATAGTTTCCAAGTTTTTCTCGCGGGTGAATTACTACTCGGTTTGGCGATGGGCTTGTATTGGCCGGCGGCGGAGTTAGCCAGCGCCGAATTCAGCGCGCCCATGCCATCAAGCGAGGGCTTTGCCCTTGCCCGCAGCGCCGATGCTTTTGGAATAGCAACAGGAGCCTTACTGGGGAGTTGCTTGGCCTGGCGCCTGGGGCCTGAGGCATTGAGGCTGATCTATGGGGTTGACCTAACGGGAATGCTGGTTTTCCTGTGGATAACAAGAAAGCTCCCGGCCCGGGGGCTGCCGCCAGCACCAGCAAAATTACCCGCCGGGCAAGTAAGAACTTGGTGGGGGCAAACCCTATTGCCTGTTTTGATCGTTTCGCTCTTGGGCACAGGCCTACTCACGCTGCAACAAAGCGCCTTACCGCTGGATCTAGCCAATGGCGGCCTTGCTAGAGCTGGCTTACCAGAAGCTGGAGGCGGCCTATTAATTGTGTTGCAACTAATGCTGGTTTTAGTGCTGCAATGGCCAGTGGGCCATTGGTTAGCAAGTAAACCAGTGGCATTTGGCTTGCGCTTGAGTTTGATTTGTTTTGCTGCCGGCTGTCTGCTGCTTGCCCTATCGGCATTGCATAAGCATGGCTTGCTGCTGCTGCTGCTTGCCCAACCGCTGCTGGCCCTTGCTACAGCTGCTTTTTTACCAACGATCACAGAAGCGGTGGTGGAATCGGTGAGCAGCAAAAAGCAAGGTTTAGCCTTGGGTATCTATTCACAAACCTGGGCGATTAGCGGTATTGGTTTGCCGCCTCTGGCCGGATTACTGCTGGAGCACCAGGGTCATGGATTGGGGCTTTGGCTGGGGATGGCTGGGTTGTGTGTAGCTGCCTTGGGCTTGGTCCAACCCTCATGGGGTAAGGGTTCGGTGCCATATTCCCAATCGTCGTAATCGGGATCGTTGCGAATTTTTTGATGCAGTTCCTTTTGCACGTCAAAATCGTGCTGGCCAGTGGTTTCAGATGGCTTTTCGTTTGGGGTATTGGCCATGGGGATACCTTTAAAAAGCTGGTATTTGAGTAAGAGTAGGGCCTATGCAAATGCAACGCCGCCACCGGGAAGCCCATAAAAGCCATCGGGCCGGCTGGTTGCGGGCGGCGGTGTTAGGGGCAAATGATGGCACTATTTCAGTGGCCAGCCTGGTGGTTGGGGTTGCAAGTGCAGGCAGCAAACCAGAAACGCTGCTAATTACTGCCTTAGCTGGATTGGTGGCTGGAGCTGCATCCATGGCAGCTGGTGAATATGTGTCGGTGCAAAGCCAGGCAGATACAGAAAAAGCAGATCTGGCTAAGGAAGCGGCGGAATTGATATCTGATCCAGAGGGTGAATTAGAGGAACTCAGCTCGATTTACAGATCCCGGGGTTTAGAGGCCAGCCTCGCCAGGGCTGTAGCTGAACAACTCAGCCTTCAAGGGGCCCTAGAAGCCCATGCCCGCGATGAATTAGGCATCAGCGAAACCCTTAGGGCAAGGCCTTTGCAGGCAGCTTTTGCATCAGCTGTGGCCTTTGGCTTGGGTGCACTGGTGCCCTTGCTGGCGATATTGCTAGCCCCAGCTAGCAAGGTGGTGCCCTTCACGGTGTTGCTTTCCCTTGGCAGCCTTTTGATATTTGGTGGCATGGCCGCAGCGGCAGGTGGGGCATCTGTGCGTAGAAGCGCCCTGCGGATGGTGGTCTGGGGCGCCGTTGCCATGGGGCTCACCTCAGCGGCCGGCCATTTATTTGGCGTGAAATTGTAAAAAACGCATCAGGAAAAACCGCAGGTATCTTGCTGAATTGGCGCTGCTTTTGATCTTTCAAGGGCGCTCAAGATCGGCCTAGTGCCTTTGATTTGGCAAGCCGCTGATGATGGTGCGCCAAATCGGCGACTACGGCCGTTTTTTGGAGGTGATCAGCTTTTCCCAAGCAAGCCAACTCAATCTGGCCTCCCTTGCCCGCGAAGCTGAGATCCCTCGTATATTTTGATGTTGGCGTGTATCGCAGCCAGCGGCCCCGTGGCCCCCTCGATTCTGCGCAAGAAATCGAAGGTTTAGCCTCAAAAACACTAGTGGCTCAGCACCTACGTGCCTTTTGTCAATTGCGGCGCCAAGGCGATAGCTTGAACTTTTGGCGCACCCGCTCCGGCCTGGAAGTGGATTTTGTGGTGTATGGCGCCGATATGTTTTGGGCTATTGAGGTGAAGCGCAGTGCCCGCATCGATAAGCGTGATCTAACTGGCCTAAAAGCTTTTGGAGTTGATTACCCTCAAGCGGAACGTGTATTGCTTTCTTATGCACCAGAACCGCTTTTGATTGATGGCATCCGTTGCGAACCCCTGGAGCCCTGGCTGCGTAAATTACAGCCAAACAACCTAAATCAACCTATACATTAAATAAAAACTCCATCACATCACCTTCTGCCACCACATATTCCTTACCTTCACTGCGCAACCAACCCTTGGCCTTGGCTTCTGCAAGGGAACCTGCTTCTAGCAATTGGCCATAGCCAATTGTTTGAGCGCGGATGAAACCCCGTTCAAAATCAGTGTGGATCACCCCAGCTGCTTGCGGTGCAGTCATGCCTGCTTTGATGGTCCAAGCGCGGGTTTCTTTTTCACCTGTGGTGAAATAAGTGCGAAGGCCAAGCAGTTGATAGGTGGCGCTAATCAAACTGCGTAATCCACCTTCACTAACGCCCAAACCCTCAAGGTAATCATTGCGTTCATCTTCGCCAAGTTCAACTAGTTCCGCTTCAACTTGAGCACTTACTTTTACAGCTTGAGCAGCCTCTTTTTTTGCTAATTCAGCAACCGCATCAACAAATGGATTGCCGCCCGCCAAGTGATCTTCACTTACATTAGCCGCATAAATAATCGGCTTTGCAGTTAACAAACCAAGGGGTTTAATCATAAGATACTCCTCACTACTTATATTTAAATTACGCGCAGCACCGCCACCATCGAGTTCCACGCCAATGCGGGCGAGTAAATCATCTTCTAGCTGGGCTTCCTTACTGGTGCGCAGTTGCTTTTTTAAACGCTCTCGCCGTTTATCAATTTGGGAAATATCTGCAAGTGCTAGCTCCAAATTAATTACTTCCGCATCACGCACCGGGTCAACGGAACCGCTCACATGGATCACATCGTTGTCTTCAAAGCAACGCACCACATGAACAATCGCATCCACCTCGCGGATATTGGCCAAAAACTTATTACCTAACCCCTCGCCCTGGCTGGCCCCTGCCACTAAGCCAGCGATATCAACAAATTCCACCCTGGTGGGCACCACATCTTTTGAATTGGATAGCTGCCGCAATTGCTCAAGCCTGGGGTCTGGCACCGCCACAGTGCCCACATTGGGCTCGATCGTGCAAAACGGGAAATTGGCCGCCTGGGCTTGGGCATTGGCCACAAGGGCATTAAAAAGGGTGGATTTGCCCACATTGGGCAGCCCCACGATTCCGGCTTTCAGCATTGATTCAATCTAGATTGGGGGAGCCGCACTCGCCACTGCTGGCAAATTCATCAAGAATGCTTGCAGATCGATGCTCAGCCATCAGCAAACCCACCTCAACCCAATCCCCGCCACCCCTATTGCGGCGTTGGTGGCCAGCAATATTGCTATTGGCGCTGCTGGCCAGCGGCAGCGGTTTTTTAGTGCTACAGCTGCTTAAGGGCCCAAAGCGCAACATCACCCCTTACACAACCGAAGTGCGCCAGGGCAGCCTGGCTGGGATAATCACAGCCAGCGGTGAAATAGAAGCGCAACAAAGGGTAAATGTAAGCCCTAAAAAACAGGGTCAATTATTAGAACTTTATGTAGACGAGGGTGATGTAGTTAAAGCTGGCCAACCATTGGCCCGCATGGATCCCAGCGACATCCGCAACCGCTTAGAAGAACTCCAAGCCCAAATTGATTCAGCAAAAGTTGATCTAAATCGCAGCCGTAGTGAATACGAACGCCGGCGTTCATTATTTAGTGATGGTGCCATCAGTGGCGACGACATCAGCCGATATAAAGCTGCCTACGAAAGCAGCCAAGCCCTTTATAATGCCTCCCGCCAACGCTTAGCGCAAAGATCGGTTGAATCTGGTGATTTAGTTGTTCGCGCTCCATTTGCAGGCACTATTACCAACCGCTACGCAGATCCCGGCTCCTACGTAACCCCCACCACCGCTGCCAGTGCAACAGCAGGAGCCACCAGCTCTTCAATTGTTGAATTGGCCTCTGGTTTACAGGTAAATGCCAAGGTGCCTGAAAGTGATATCGGCCGCATTAAATATGGGCAAGCTGCCAGCATTCGCGTTGATGCATTTCCAGACAAACGTTTTGAAGCTAAAGTGCAACGCATCTCACCTCGCACGGAAAAAAGCAGCAACGTAACAACTGTAAAAGTTGAATTAGGTTTACTTAATCCACCACCAAATACCTTACGCATCGGCATGACTGCCGACATAGATTTTGATGCGGGCCGCCTGCCGCCAAAACCCCTGGTCCCCACAGTTGCAATCGTAACTGAAAACGGCAAACCGGGCCTGCTGCTGCCGGGGCCTGGCAACCAACCGCGCTTTCAAGAGGTAAGCCTTGGCAGTAGCAGCGGCCGCAACACTCAAATACTCAGTGGGATAAAAGCAGGCGAAAGGGTATTTATCGATCTACCACCGTGGGCAAAGAAACGCAAAGAGAACTAATTAATTAACTATCTAATTAATTAACCGCTAGAAATGCCGCGCTAGCTGCAACAATTCGTTCACTTGCCTTGCCATCACCAAAGGGGTTGTGGGCCATGGCCATTGCTTCATAGGCAGCCTTGTTTTCAAGCAACAGGCAGGTTTCAGCTTCTATCGCTTCAGTGGAAGTGCCAATTAATTTTGCTGTGCCTGCTTCCACTGCTTCTGGGCGTTCGGTGGTGCGCCTTAAAACAAGCACTGGTTTACCTAAAGATGGAGCTTCTTCTTGCAAACCACCTGAATCTGTAAGTAATAATGTGCAGCCACGGATTGCTGCCACTAAACGGTCGTAATCAAGCGGTTCGGTGAGAAATACGCGTGGATGATCACCAAGCCATTCCTGCAATGGTTCCCGCACCGTTGGATTTTTATGTAAAGGCAATAGCAATGCCGTATCGGGGTGGCGTTCCAGCACCTTTAAAAAACCCATGGCAATGTGTTTTAGGGGCGCTCCCCAATTTTCGCGCCGGTGCACCGTGGCGAGAATCACCCGGTGTTTTTGCCAATCAAGGCCCGGCACATCACAACGGGGTGCGGCAGCTGCCATCAACAACAAAGCATCAATAACTGTGTTGCCAGTGGTGTGTATTTCCCCCACCACACCTGATGCTTGCAAATTTTTGGCCGATTCAGTTGTTGGCGCGAAATGCAACTGAGCCACCTGGGAAATTAAGCGCCGGTTGGCCTCCTCAGGGAATGGATCGAACAAATTATTGGTGCGCAGGCCTGCTTCCACATGGCCAACTGGGATTTGATCGTAAAAAGCAGCTAGGGCTGCAGCAAAGGCTGTGGTGGTATCACCCTGCACCAGCACCAAATCGGGGCGGTTTTCACCAAATTCAAGCCTTAAACCCTCGAGGGCAGCGCAGGTTACGTGGGTGAGGGTTTGCCTTGGGGTCATTAATTCCAAATCCCGCTGGGCTTGCAGTTGAAACAACTGCATCACCTGGGCAACCATCTCCTTGTGCTGGCCGGTTAAAACAACCCTGGTTTCAAATAGTGGCGACGCCTGGAAGGCCAAAATTACCGGTGCCAATTTGATGGCTTCCGGTCTGGTGCCTAGCACCAGAGTGACGCGCGGTAGGGAAGCCAAGGGCAAATAACAAGCAGGTTGATCCTAAAGAGCCCTAGGCGGTGGCAATCAAACGCCAAACCACCAAGGCACCAAGGCCAAGTGAAAGGCCAAGCATTGCCAAACGGCCATTCCAAATCTCGGCTTGGGGGGTGAAACCACGGCGCCAAGCGTTCAACTCAGTTCGATCAAGCTGGTTGGTGGGGGCCATGGCAAAGCGAAATTAATTTGGAAATATTAAATGATTTTTTTAATTAAAAAGGCGCAGCTCCATAAAGCTTGTGGGCTTTTGCCAGGGGCCAGCGGGGCGCAACGCCAAGATTTAAGGCTGAACTTTGCCCTAATTGCAGGCGTTTGCAGGCAGCTAAACCAATCATCGCTGCGTTATCGGTGCACCAGGCCAGGGGGGCTAGATGCAAATTGAGGCTCGCGGCAATACACGCCCCAGTTAGTTGGCGCCGCAACTCCCCATTAGCCGACACCCCACCAACCACCACTAAGCCAGGCAAGCCCTGATCAATGGTGCAGCGCACACTGCGTTCCACCAAAACTTTGCACACCACCTGCTGAAAAGAGGCGGCTAGATCCGACACCGGCAAAGGCTTACCGGCGCTTTGCCAGCGCTGCACCTCCCTGAGCACTGCGGTTTTTAGGCCACTAAAGCTGAAGTCGTAGGGGTGTATTCCCCCTTCTGGCAGGGAGATCCGCCCTGGCGGGAACCGAAAGCGCAGCGGATCGCCGCCACGGGCGGCAATTTCAAGGGCCGGTCCCCCCGGATAGGCCAAACCGAGGAGGCGGGCAACTTTGTCGAAAGCTTCTCCAGCCGCATCATCACGGCTGCCGGCTAGGCGTTCGTAATTACCAAAGGATCTAAGCGCTATTAATTCGGTGTGGCCGCCACTTACCAGGAGCACCATTAAGGGCGGTTCAGGGGCTGGGTTGCCACTCAGCGCCGAACAAAGGTGACCCTCTAAGTGGTGAATGCCGATAAACGGCACCCCAGCCAATTGGGCCAAGCAGCGCCCCGTAACGGATCCCACCATCAGGGCCCCTAAAAGGCCTGGTGCCACGGTTGCCGCCACGCCATCGAGGCTGCTCAGCCCAATCTGGGCTTTTGTTAAAGCGCTTTCAACTAAATGGGGTAGTGCCTCCACATGGCGGCGGGAGGCAAGTTCCGGCACCACCCCACCAAATAGGGCGTGTTCCTCCACCTGGCTTGCCACTTCACTGCTGAGCACTAGGCCGTTTTGCACCACCGCGGCCGCAGACTCGTCACAACTTGTTTCGAGGGCAAGAACCGTTGGCATTAGGGGGAGTAACCACAACTAATCTGCTGGAAGCAACCGCAGAGCGGGCCTGCCCATCATGCGCATCATGCAACAACTGATCTCCAAAGCGTTTTCAAAAGTATTTGCCGTGGCTCTCTGCGGCTATCTGCTTTTGGGTTTTGCTCCATTGGCCCATGCGAGCCTGGCCGGTCTCACCCCTTGCAGTGAGAACGTTCGCTTTCAATCAAGGGCGAAAACAGCCAAAACCGCTTCGGCCCAAGCTCGCTTCGAGCGCTATGGCCAGGCCCTTTGCGGCAGCGATGGCTTACCCCACCTGGTAGTGGATGGCCGCTGGAGCCACGCCGGTGATTTCATGCTTCCCGGCATTGCTTTCCTTTACATCACCGGCTGCATTGGCTGGGCTGGCCGCTCCTACATCCAGGCCGTTAAGGGCAAAGACGCGAACATGAAGGAAATCCAGATCGACCTTCCCATCGCCCTCAAGTGCACCCTTGATGCCGCCAAGTGGCCCCTGGCTGCTTTTGCTGAACTAACTTCCAACAAACTTACGGAAGACGACAGCAAAGTAACCGTTTCGCCCCGCTGATATCAAAGAAAACAGCACCCAAAACACCTTTCACTTAGCAGCCACAAAAAAATTAGCCACAAACCATGAAAAAATTTCTCACCACCGCCCCAGTATTTGCTGCATTTTGGTTCACAATCACTGCCGTAATCATGATTGAATTCAATCATTTGTTTCCGGATATGTTGTTTGTTCCTGGCTAAACCCCATCAGCAACTCCAGTTGGGCTAGGGCATCAGCTAATTCGTTGTTTTCCACCACCGCATCGAATTCAACCTCTGCCTTTAATTCTTGCTCGGCCCTAGCCAAACGCCGCTGGATTGCCTCCTCCTGTTCTGTACCCCTTCCCCTAATCCTGGCTTCAAGCACCGCCATGGATGGTGGTTTCAGGAAGATTTGAAAAGCCTGGGGAAAAGATTTACGCACCTGGCGGGCGCCTTCTAATTCAATTTCCAATAACACCGGTGCACCAGCAGCAAGCCGTTGCTCCACCGGTTGCCTTGGTGTGCCGTAGCAGTTGCCGGCAAATTCAGCCCACTCCAACAGGCCACCGCTGGCCACTAGCGCTTTAAAAGCAGCGCTGCTTTTAAAAAAGTAATCAATTCCATCCACTTCCCCCTGCCTGGCCAATCGAGTGGTGGCTGAAACGGAAAGCCATAGCTGGGGATATTTCATACGTAGCGCCCTCACCAATGTGCCCTTACCCACTCCACTGGGGCCGCTCAACACCGTGAGCCTGGGTTGCTGCAAGTTCATTCGCTGCAAGTTCATTCGCTACTAATTCTTCCGGGTATTGACGCTTGGCGAAACTAAGGCCATGCAACCCCAAGACACCACCTGCCTAAAAGCAGTGGTAACTGAACTGCAGCCACTGCTGCTGCCAGCCCGCTTTGAAAAGGCCCAACAACCTTGCCCTGGCGCCGTGCAGCTTGGCTTTCGCACCCTTAGCCAAAGGCTGTGGCTTGAATTGCGCTGGCAAGCAGATGCTGCCCGCTTCCATTGCCTGCCCGCCCCAGCCAGGCTTGGCGAAGGCAGCACCATGGCCCAACAACTGCAGCATGGCCTTAGCGGTTTAGCCCTGGTGAGCCTGCAGCAGCCCCCTTGGGAGCGGGTTGTGCAGCTTGGTTTTGCTGAGCGGCCTGGGGGCAGCCTCAAACGGCAGGTGGTAATCGAGCTGATGGGGCGCCACAGCAACTTGTTTCTGCTTGATGAACAGGATCAAGTGATCGCCATCGGCCGCCAAGTGCAGGCGCACCAATCACGCCTAAGACCCATCGGCACCGGCGATAGCTACAGCCCACCACCGCCCCTGCAGGGGGCAATTCCCAGCCTGAACGAATCATTTGAGCAGTGGCGCCAACGGCTATCCCTGCGGCCAGAAACATTGGCTAAGGCGATGTTGCAGAGCTACCGCGGCCTGGGGCCCGCCCTGCGGGACCAACTGCTGCAGGCAGCGGGCCTCAGCAATAGCGATTTGGTAAACGAGCTGGGCGAATCCCAATGGCTGGAGCTCCATCAAGCCTGGTGCCATTGGCTTAGGGATCTGGATCAGGGCCAGCTGGGCTTTACCCCATGGGGTGAGGGTTATCGCTGTTGGGGCAGCAACCAACAAACAGATCAACAAGCAAATAATCAAGCTGAGCCCAGGCTGAACTACGCCCTAGCCGCTTTCTATGCCGCAGGCGAGAAACGCCGTCAATGGCAACTAACCAAGCAAAAACTCAGCCATCAACTAGGGCAATTATTGGGCCGCGAACAGCGGGAATTGCAGCAGCAAGAGGAATTACTAAGCCGCTGCGCCGGCGAAAGCCTGCTGCAGAAACAGGCGGATCTGCTCCTTTGTAGGCCTGATGTGGCCAGCACGGGCCATCAGCAACTGCTTTTGGCTGATCCCGCAGGTGGCGCAAGCCTGGCCGTGGAGCTCAACCCGCAGCTGAGCCTGGTGTTTCAAGCCCAAAAGTTTTATAAAAAAGCCCGCAAGTTGCGCCGTTCCGTAGCAGCGATCGAGCCACGGCTCAGCTACCACCGCCGCCGCCTTGAACTATTGGAAAACAGCCTGCTGCAACTGGAACTAGCTAATCCAAACGACCTGGAACTGCTGGAGGCACTCCAAACAGACCTCAGCCCTTTTCAAGCAACGGGCTCCCAAACCAAACGGCTGCAAAGGCACCAGGAAGGGGAGCCGCAACCAATGGCCTTAATCAGTCCTGGTGGCCTGCGCTTACTGGTGGGTCGCAACCATCGCCAAAACGATTGGATCAGCTTTCGCCAAGCCCGTCGCGGCGACCTTTGGTTCCATGCCCAGGAGCAACCCGGCAGCCACGTGGTGCTGAAAGGCTCTGAGCAACTTGCCAGCGAAGCTGATCTCCAGGCGGCGGCCAACCTTGCCGCCCATTTCAGCCGCAGCCGCGGCAATGCCCGGGTGCCCGTGGTGATGGTGCCTGTGGAACAGCTGCAACGCATTCCCGGCATGGAGGCGGGTTTGGTGCGCCATGGGGGTGGCGAAATCATCTGGGCGGAACCGGATCGTGCCCTAGCGCTACTACCTAGCCTGCGCCAATGAATAAAACGGAGTTCCCAGCTGAGGTGGAGATGAGCTTCACCGACCACCTAGAGGAATTGCGCTGGCGCCTATTGCGCAGCCTTGGGGCAGTGGTGGCCGCAGCAGCCCTCTGCCTCCTCTGGGTGCGACCTCTTGTGAAATTGCTGGAGGAACCAGCCCAAGGCATTCGCTTTCTGCAGCTAGCCCCAGGTGAATTTTTATTTGTATCACTCAAGGTGGCCGGTTATGCGGGCCTCACCTTTGCCCTTCCCTATGTGCTCTACGAGGGATTGGCCTTTGTGATGCCCGGTCTGAATAAACGCGAACGGCAACTGGTGGCCCCCGCCGTGGCCGCATCAGCCGTGCTTTTTCTTGTGGGTCTTGCTTTTGCATGGTGGGCGCTGGTACCTGCCGCCTTGCGTTTTTTAGTGAGCTACGGCGCTGATGTGGTGGAGCCGATTTGGTCGATTGAGCGCTATTTGGATTTCGTTTTGCTACTGATGGTGGCCACCGGCCTGGCTTTTCAGCTGCCCGTTTTGCAACTGCTGCTCGGTTTGCTCGGCCTCGTGCGCTGGCGGCCAATGCTGGCCAGTTGGCGGCTTGTGATTTTGCTTTCAGCAGTTGGGGGAGCTGTGCTCACCCCCTCCACGGATCCGGTAACGATGTTGCTCCTAAGTGGCGCCATCAGCGCCCTATTCCTTGTGGGGGTGGGCCTTGTGGCGCTCACAGAAGGAATTCACTCAGCCGCCCCTGATCCGGCAAAGGGAAGCTAAGGGCCTTGCCAAGGCGTGGTTTATCGCGGCTGTTGAGCAGCCATTGCCTCACCTGATCGGCTACCCCTAGGCCGTTTAACTGATCCGCCAACTGCCCTAGGTGCAATTGATATTCAGCGGCATCCAATGGGAAGGATTGCTGCTCCAGATAGCCCCACATCACTTGGAAATACAAGCGTCCTGCGCGGCGATGGAACTGCAAGTGGTAGGAAACGCCCCAACGGCTTTGCAGGATTGCGATCAACTCCTCGGCGCTGAGGGGCACTGCCTGGTGATGCAACAGGGCAACAGCATGGCGGAGTGCAAGGTTCATAATGGGTTGATCTACGGCGGTGCGTTCCCCTATGACCCAGATTTCGGCCAAGGACGTGCCCGGCATGGGCCGTCGGCAGTTCATGAATCTGCTCACCTTCGGATCCGTAACGGGTGTTGCCCTGGGGGCGCTTTACCCAGTGGCCAACTACTTCATACCCCCTAAAGCTGCCGGCGGCGGCGGCGGCACCACCGCCAAAGACGAACTGGGAAATGTAGTGACAGCAAGCGGCTGGCTTGCCAGCCATAAGGATGGTGACCGCAATTTGGTGCAGGGCCTCAAGGGCGATCCCACCTATTTGATCGTGGAAGGGCCGGAAGCGATCGGCAACTACGGCATCAATGCCATCTGCACCCACTTGGGCTGTGTGGTGCCTTGGAATAGTGGCGCCAATAAGTTCATGTGCCCCTGCCACGGCTCTCAATACGACAGCACCGGCATGGTGGTTAGGGGTCCTGCTCCCCTCTCGCTTGCCTTGGCCCATGTGTCGGTGGAAAACGACAACGTGTTCCTCAGCCAGTGGACTGAAACCGACTTCCGCAACGGCGAGAAGCCCTGGTGGGCCTAAAAGCCGTCATTTAATTACACCTCTTTAAACCTCTTCTGATGCGTCGTTCCCTATCCCTGCTGCTCAGCTCCTTGCTGTTGACCATCAGCCTTTTGGTGGCCCCCCAGGCCAGTTGGGCCTATCCCTTCTGGGCTCAGCAGAACTACGACAACCCCCGGGAGGCCACCGGCAAGATCGTTTGCGCCAACTGCCACCTAGCTAAAAAGCTCACCCAGGTTGAAGTGCCCCAAGCGGTGATGCCAAACACCGTGTTCAAAGCGGTGGTGAAGATTCCCTACGACACAGCTGTGCAGCAGGTTGCTGCCGACGGCAGCCGCAGCGGCCTCAATGTGGGCGCGGTGGTGATGTTGCCCGATGGCTTTGTAATCGCCCCTCAAGATCGCCTCACTGAGGAACTAAAAGAAGAAACAAAAGGCGTCTACTACACCCAATACAGCGATAGCCAGCCCAACATTTTGCTGGTGGGGCCCCTACCCGGCGATGAGCACAGGGAAATTGTGTTCCCGATCCTTTCCCCTGATCCCGCCACTGATTCTTCGATCCATTTCGGTAAATATCAACTGCATATCGGTGGCAACCGCGGCCGCGGCCAGGTTTATCCCACCGGCGAAAAGAGCAATAACGGTGCCTTCAATGCTTCAGTGAGCGGCCAGGTAAGCGCGATCAGCAGCAACGACAAGGGCGGCTCCACCGTGAGCATCAGCGCAGCAGATGGCAGCAGTGTGGATGAGGTAATACCGGCTGGCCCTGAACTGCTAATCAAAGTTGGCGACAGCGTTACCGCTGGCGTTCCCCTCACCTCTGATCCCAATGTGGGCGGTTTTGGCCAAATCGATGCTGAGGTGGTGCTGCAAAATCCAGTGCGCATTTATGGCTTGCTTGCGTTCCTTGCAGCTGTTGCCATCGCCCAGATCATGTTGGTGCTGAAAAAGCGTCAGATCGAGAAGGTTCAAGCCGCCGAGGGCGTTTGATTCAATGCCCTTAGCTGTATTGCAGTCGCCAGGGCCGCTGCTGGTGGAGCTTGGCCCCTTGGCCATCCGTTGGTATGGCCTATTGATTGCCCTAGCAGTTCTACTGGGCCTATGGGTTTCCAGCCGCCTTGCAAAAATGCGGGGCCTTGAAGCTGGAGTTATCTCTGATCTTTTGCCCCTAATTGTTTTGGGCGCAATTATTGGAGCAAGGCTTTATTACGTGATATTTGAATGGCGCCAATATCAAATTAATTGGCTTGAAGCATTCCAAATATGGAAAGGTGGCATCGCCATCCATGGGGCATTACTGGGGGGATCCCTTGCCGTAGTTGCCTATGCCCGTTGGATGAAGTTATCTTTTTGGGCCTTAATGGATGTGCTGCTGCCATCGGTAGCGCTCGGCCAAGCGATTGGCAGGTGGGGCAATTTCTTTAATTCGGAAGCCTTTGGGCTACCCACTTCCCTGCCATGGAAATTATGGATTCCAGTGGCTAATCGCCCCGCCGCTTACCTAAGCGAAAACTGGTTTCACCCTACTTTTTTATATGAATCAATCTGGGATCTAGGTTTATTTGTGTTGTTAATCCTGCTGATAAGGCGTCGCCGCAGCAACGGTGATTGGCTTTTGCCCCTGGGTGGAATCAGCTGCATCTACGCACTGGTTTATAGCTTGGGCAGATATTGGATTGAGGGCTTGAGGCTTGATCCACTCTGCCTTTGGGGCAGCCTTGAGCAAGCAAATTGCCTCCGGATGGCGCAATTGGTGAGCCTGCTGTTGGCCCTAGCTGGTGCAGCAGGTCTAGCTTGGTTACTTGCCCTAAAGCGCCCCCTCCCCGACCCCGGCAGGCCAATTGATTAATCAAGCCAAGGTTCAAATTGTTGGAGCTGGCCCCGGCGCCCCCGACCTGCTCACGATTCGGGCCCTAAAAGCCATTGAACAAGCCCAACTGTTGGTGTGGACCGATTCCCTGGTATCCCCCCAGATTGCAGCGCTAGCACCGGCCGATTGCGAAAAACTGCGCAGTGGCAACCTCACCCTGGAGGAGCTGCTGGCCGCGATGGTGGCAGGGGTAAACAAGGGATTGCGGGTGGTGCGGCTCCACGACGGCGATCCCTGTTTATATGGCGCCCTCCAGGAGCAAATCGCCCGATTAGCCGATGCTCAAATCGAGGTGGAGGTGATCCCTGGGATAAGTGCTTATCAAGCCACGGCAGCAGCCCTGGGGGCTGAGCTAACAATCCCAGGCCTGGTGCAAACGATCGTGCTTAGCCGCGCCAGCGGTCGCACCGGCACGCCAGAAAGGGAATCCCTGGAGAAATTGGCAGCTCTAGGGGCCAGCCTGTGCCTTTATCTCAGCGCTCGCCATGTGGAAGAGGTGGAGCAGGTGCTCTTAAAGCATTACCCGGCGGATACCTTGGTAGCCGTGGGTTATCGGGTGAGCTGGCCAGATCAAAAGTTGCAACTGGTGCCGCTCAAAGGCTTAGCTAATTTCAGCCAAAGCAAGGGCTTGGAGCGCACCACCCTGTATTTGGTTAGCCCTGCCCTTGGCGCCTCTGGGGCTGCACGCTCAAAGCTCTACAGCGCCGAACACAACCACCTATTTAGGCCCCAGGGCCATGCAATTCCGCCTGCAGCTGTTCAGCCTTAAAGCTGCAGCCCAGCCGCTCCACAATTGCCAATAGATCTTGCTCTGCATTACCAAGGCAATCGGTGCCCCCAGGCGATGGCGTTACGTTAAAAACAATCGGCCCATCGCAGCTAATTCGCGCTTCCCCTAACATCAATTTTTTATTTTTTTTATCAATAAGTTGTGGCCTAACACCACCGTAACCTTCAGCAAAATGTAAATCTTTTAGGCTTGCCCCAGGCACTATTTTGCGCAGATCCTGCAAAAACAACCACCGCCTTAACCAGGGCACCTCAAATAACAAATTACGCAGAATATAGTTACGAATATCGTGAATCCTAAACAACTGCCATAAAACACTTAAAACGGCACCATCAAGGCGCAACACCTTTAGAAATTCCCAAAAACTAGCAGGTTTATAACGCTCCAAAAGCGGCAGCAAAAGAGCGGTGGGGCCAAAGCGAGTTTTATCTGGCACAAGCACATCTGGATCGCCATGAATTGCAGCAAATGGCAATTTATCGTTTTGAACTGTATAAACCTTGCCGTTTAAAAGCTTTGGCGTGAAGTAAAAACTACCCGCCACCGGCAAGCAGGAATACTCCAAGCCATGGCCCATGGCCTGGGCCAATAAAAGGCTGTGGGCGCCAGCGCTCACCACCACATATCTGGCGCTGATTGCTTCTGTTGCAGTAGTTACCAAATATCCATTTGCTTGTTTTTCGATGCTGCGCACCTTTTGGTTTAACAGCACCTCTAATTGCCTCTGCTGTTGTTGTTCAGGCCCTGAGTTAAGAGCCGCCTTTGCTTGGGCAACAAATGATTCAGCTAAAGCCTGGTAATCAACCGCAGAAGCGCTATCGGCAATGCCGATGGCAGTTATTTGTTCAGGCCGGGGTAAGCCATCGGAGCCAAGGGCAACAGCTGGCTCCCAGCGGGCGATGGCTTCCGCATCAAGCAATTCCATTCCAGGAAAATGGGGCTGAAATTGCTGGAATCGTTCCTGCAGGAACTCGCATTCCTTAGGGCCAACCCCAAGCACCATCTTTGGGAAAGAAAACAACACCCGCTTGCGTTCAGCGTCAGGCAAGAGCTCGCCGTAGCGCACCAACATCGAGGCACGGCGTTTCACCTTGAGGGCTTTTTCAAGGTTGTAGTTGGTTTCGATGTCGCCGCAATGGATTGTTTGGCTGTTGTTGGTGGCCCGGGAATTAATGGTGGCCAGCTGCCCTTCCTTTTCCAAGAGCAGCAGCGAACCAAGGTTGGTGTAGCGGGCAAGGCAAAAGAGCAGGGCAGTGCCTGAAACACCTCCCCCCACGATCAACACATCAACCTCGCGCACTGGCCAGCAACAAACCCAACCCCCATTCTTTACTGCAGCTGGGCGCCACCGGGGGGTAAACTTTTGGTTAATGGGCGATTAGCACAGTGGTAGCGCACTTCCTTCACACGGAAGGGGTCACTGGTTCGAATCCAGTATCGCCCATATTATTAATAGATAGCATTCATTCATATCAACAATATAAATACTTTAATCTGTAGTTCTAATTAACAATTTAGTGACAAATTGCGATTTTGCGCCAAAATTACTCAGTGTTTTGAAAGGAAAATTACTTTTGAGCGCCCCTGAACAGCCACTGGTAGATAACGGAGGGCTGGTTGCCTTTGGCGAACGCCTCCGCAGGGAGCGCTTGGGCCAAGGGGTGGAGCTGGAGGCCCTGGCAAAGCAACTGTGCATGCGAACTGAGCAAATCGAAGCCCTGGAAAACGCCAACCTTCAGCAATGGCCAGAGAACGCCTTTGCCGTAGCCCAGGTGCGCCGATTGGCTGGAGCCCTCAATCTTGATGCCGATCAACTTGTTAGCGAATTACGTCCACTTCTGGAGCAAGCTGCTGCCCAGTCGCCCAGCTTGGCTGCCATAGCGGTGATGGGTGCTTCCAGCAAGCGCCGTGAAAATATGCCAAGTAGGGAAGAGGGCACAAAAGATTGGCTAACGGCATCCACCACAAAACCTGCTAGCTCATCAAAACCCCAAGGCTTGTTTTGGCTACTTGCCATTGCCCTAGTTGCAGGCCTTGGCAGCATCACCTTTAAGCAACTATCAAATCAGCAACAACCATTAGCTAAACCGCTCAATCAATCAATCTCCACGCCAACACCAGCAGCTCCGAAACCGCAAAATAAGAAATCCAACATCACTAATTTACGCATAACCGCCAAGCAGAATGCCTGGCTATCAGTGCGGCAATTGGATGATAAAAAAATACTTTTCCAGGGAAATTTCAAAGGAAATCGCTTATTCCCACTTGGCAAAGGCCTGGAGCTGCGGGCCGGCCGACCAGATCTAGTGGAAATCCAATTAGGCGATGGCCCCAGTAAAACCTTAGGACCCATCGAGAAAGTTGAATGGCTGAAATTTATGCCGCCTGCAACTGCTCCGAAACCCTAGTTGTTGTTAAACTACAACACAAGTTGTGGCCGCAACCATCGCGAAATGCGGCGGCACAACTTTCCAAACTCCAAAGCTCAAGGCTAAGGTCGTCTGCAGGATTTAAAGGTAGGAGTTGCAGATTTATAACGCGATCGTTAATAACTAATCTAAAGCTATCAATTACAGCCTCCGGCCTGCGATCCATCGCCACGGCAAGGCGCAATAGCAGAGAAAGGCTTTCAACCACTTGGCGCTGCTCGCGATCTAGCAATAGCCAGCTTTCATGGCGTTTTTTAGGTAGGCTGCGACGGTGATAACGGGCCAATGAAGCAATCACAAGTTGCTCACTTTGTGAATAGCCAAGCAGCTCGCCATTATTAATCAAATACCAGGAATGTTTATGATAACCACTGGTATTTATGTGTAAGCCGCAACTGTGCAACATTGCTGCCGCCCAGAGCAGTTCCCGCTGCTCTGGGCCAAAATTATGGAACCCTGCTTTGGTTTGATCAAATAGTTCCAAGGCATGGCTTGCCACCCGTTCAGCCCGGCCGCCATCCACACCGAATTTGCGCGCTTGATGCCAAACAGTGCGCTGGCGGATTTCACTTTGATATGCAAATCGATCAACAATCAAGCCATGGCGCAACATCCAATCAACGATCAAACCCTCCCTTAGGGCTCGATCGCTAACAACGAATTGATCCATCCCGAGTAGGGCCATGGCGGTTTGCAGCACCAGCAAACCAGGTACCAAAATTTCAGCGCGGCGCTCATTAATTCCCGGCAACGCAGCCCGCTGCAGGGGCGTGAGCGGCAGTATCCGCTCCACCAAGGCATCCAACTCAGCTTTGCTTACCTTTTTGCCATGTAAGCGGGCTGAACTGCGGCTTGATTCCGCTTCCAGCAGAGCTGCCACAGCCATGGCGGTGCCACTTGTGGCAACCATCGTTGGGGTTTCGCCTGGTGCCAGCCGGCGCAGCACCTTGTCCACCGATGGCTCTAGGGAACCTTGGATAAATGCCCGCAAAAAATTCACCCTTTCCCTTTCCAAGGGTTCGCTCTTAACAAAATCCCGTTGCAACCGCACTGCCCCCACCCGAGCACTGGTAAGGGCCCTGGCCTCCTGGGCATCGGCCAAAACCAATTCGGTGGATCCACCGCCAATATCCAAAATCAAATGGGGGCGATCGGCAAAATCCATGCCAGATAGCACCCCCAGATAGATCAAGCGCGCCTCTTCCGTGCCGCTGATCACCTCAAGGTTCAAACCAAGGGTTTCCCTCAATTCCGCCAGAAAGGCAAGGCCATTGGGCGCCTCGCGCATGGCGCTGGTGGCCACCCCAACAATTTCCTCAACCCCATGGCTATGGGCCAGCTCACGGCAATGGCGCAGCGCCAAGCGGGTGCGTTCCATCGCCTGGGGCGTTAATTCACCGCTATCGGCATCCCGTTCCCCCAACCTGGTGGTTGATTTTTCCGCTAAAAGCACGGAAAAACTGCACAGCAATGGATCCACTGCCGCTATTACTAAATGGGTGGAATTAGTGCCTAAATCAATGGCTGCAACCCGCCGCATACCTTCCTTTGGCGACGTGGTTTGTGCTGTCACCGCAGGATCCCGTAGAGCCGTGGCACACTCTCGCATCGCAACACCGCTCTTGGTGGCATCAACCCCTAGTTCCGCTTCTAAGCCAAAACAGTTCGATTGGCCCGCCTGGCTAGAGCTGTTGCGCTGGCAAAAACCCAGCGGGCGTTTGATTTTATTGCTGCCTGCCGCCTGGAGCCTCTGGCTTGAGCAAGCCAAACCAGATGTTTTCTTAGTGGCATTAGTGCTGTTGGGGGGCCTGGCTGTTAGCGGGGCAGGTTGCATCGCTAACGACCTTTGGGATCGCAAGATCGATGCCCAGGTGAGTCGCACCAGTGCCAGACCCCTAGCCAGGGGTGCCCTGGGCCCTGGTTTTGCCCTGGCTTTGCTCCTTTTATGCCTTGGGGTTGCCCTTGCTGTGGTGCTCGCCCTGCCGCAGCGCTCCCTCTGCCTTGGCCTTGCCCTAATCAGCTTGCCTTTGGTGTTGATTTATCCCTCAGCTAAGCGCTGGTTTGGCTTTCCTCAGTTGCTTTTAGCTCTTTGCTGGGGTTTTGCGGTGTTAATTCCTTGGGCTGCAGCCCGGGGCAGCCTCACTGGTGGCTGGCCCCTATGGGGTTGCTACGGCGCAACAATTTTTTGGACCTTTGGCTTCGATACGGTTTATGCGATGGCCGATAGGGCCGACGATCAAAGGCTGGGGATACGCAGCAGTGCCCTCAGCCTTGGGCAGCAGGTGGTGCCGGTGGTGGGAATTTGCTATGGGGCCACTTGGCTGTTGCTGGTATCAGCGGCCCTTAGCGCCGGCATGGGAGCTGGGTTTCTGCTGCCTGCCCTGCTGGCGGCCTGCGGTTTTGTCAGGGAGTGGTGGTTGCTGAAACGGGATGAACAAAACGGCAAACTGCAAAGTGGCAAACATTTTCAACGCCAGGTGCTGCTTGGTGCCCTGTTGCTATTTGCCTTAATCCTTGGCCGCTACCCCCAATGAAGGCGCGCATCGTGGCCCCTAGTTCGGCTTTGGGGGAGCTAAAAAATTTGCAGGCGGGCCTAGAGCTGCTCGGCAGCTGGGGCATTCAATTGGAGCTGCCCCAGATCGCAAACCGTCGCTGGGGTTATCTGGCCGGCAGCGATGGCCAAAGGCTGGCGGATTTTGATGCAACAGCTGATTTATGGGCCTGCGCCCGCGGTGGCTGGGGGGCAGCGCGGCTGCTGGAACTTGGCTGGCAGCCACCAGAGGGTTTGCTGTTGGGTTTTTCTGATGTAACCAGTTTGCTTTGGGCACACCAAGCCAGTGGCAGGCTTGGTGCCCTCCACGGCCCCCTGGTAACAACCCTTGCGGCGGAACCACCCTGGAGCCAAGAGCGGCTGCGGCTACTGCTGCAGGGAGCAGCTGTTCCACCGCTACTTGGTAGGGGCTGGGGCGGCGGCAAGGGGGAGGGGCCCCTACTGGTGGCAAACCTCACGGTTGCCACCCACCTGCTCGGCAGCCGCTGGTGCCCCGATTTAGAGGGGGCTGTGTTGATCCTTGAAGACGTGGGGGAAGCGCCCTATCGAATCGATCGCATGCTCACCCATTGGCGCCTATGCGGCGCGCTGCAGAAATTGGCAGCGATCGGCTTTGGCAGTTTTGAAGGCTGTGATCAAGATTCTGAACAGGGATTTCAACTGGAACAGGTGCTACAAGAACGCACCGAAAGCCTTGGCATACCGCGGCTGGCCGGTTTACCCGTGGGCCATGGCAGCGCCAATGCTGTTTTGCCCCTTGGCCGCAGGGCCTGCCTAGATGGCGACAGGGGTTTGCTAAGCCTCGCGGCGCCTTAATAAAGCAGCGGCCAACTCCAAATCCAGAGGTGTGGTTACCTTCAAATTGGCAGTGCTTGCCTCTAATACCCGCACCGGTAAGCCCAAGCGCTCAAATAAGGCCGCATCATCAGTTACCTGCCACCCCTCAGCCATTGCCCTTTGATGGGCGGCCCTTAAGGCTGGCAAGGCAAATCCCTGGGGGGTTTGGGCGGCCCACAGCCCAGACCGCTCAGGGGTATTGCGGATATAGCCATCGCTATCCACCTGCTTAATTGTGTCGGTTACGGGCACAGCAGCGATCAAGGCCTCAGCGCCTTGCCTTAAGGCAATCGCACAGCGGTTAAACAGGGCTGGTTCGGCCAGGCAACGGGCACCGTCGTGGATCAACACATAGGCCGCTGCGGCCGGTAAAGCCTCAAGCCCCAGGGCCACAGAAGCCTGGCGAGTGGCACCACCCTGCACCCAAACCACGGGCTTTTGAGGCGCAAGGCTGGCAAGAATGATGTTGATCTCCTGGCGATCCTGCTCCTGACCCACCACCGCCAGCCAACTAATTTCATCACTTTTCAGGGCCGCTTCCAGGGTCCAGGCCAGTAAGGGCCTGCCTTCTAGGGGCAACAACAACTTGTTGCGCTGGTGGCCCATCCGCCGGCCACTGCCGGCAGCAACGATCAGCAGATGCAAGCGTTTCGGAATCAGCTCCATACAATTCGACCATCCCGTTACCAGGGTTGGCTCGTTTCTGCTGATGCGTGTGTTGTTTCTCGTCCCTGGTGGGGCCAAAGCCCAGCTGGATGCCCTGCCCCTTGCAGCTCAGGTAGCTGAAGGCTTGGCCGCCCAACTGCAGGTGGCTTGCCCAGCAGCGATGGCACCGCTATGGAAATTGCTGCCAGCCGTAGAAAAAATATTGCCCTTTGGTTTTGATGCCGCCGTATCACTAGCCGACTGGACCAACCTGTTGGGCTGCGTTAGGGAGCCCGATTTTCAAGCCTGCCTCAACCTTGCCACCAATTGGCGCCTTGATCTATTACTAAGCCTCAGCCACATACCAGTGAGGGTTGCCCGCGCTGGTTTCTCCGCCACCAGCATTATTTCGAGTGCTGGTTTGCTTGATTTTCTTGCACCGCTAGGGCTCAGCCCAAACCCCAAGCCGTTTCAACTCAAATTACCCGCCAAGGCCCTTGCCAAAGCCCAGGCCGAATTTCCCCAGGGCAATGGACCACTTTTGTTATTAGCCCCTGGCGGTGGCAGTGATGATTGGCCCCAAAGCCAATGGGATGCCCTGCCAAATGGGGTGCAACAACATTTGCCCCAAGCCAGGATTTGTGGGTTTTCAGGCCTCAATTTGATCAATCAGGCCGCCCAGGTGGCAAGTGCGGATGTGCTGGTGAGCAGTAATCCCGTGGCAAGCCGCTTAGCAGCCTTAACGGGCGTAACCCTTGTTGATTTAGAGCAATTGCGGGGGGATCAACCCTTAAATCAACTAAATCAAAAAT
>Ga0214921_10000318_pt1 | contig 95112 bp, 83 predicted proteins | sample LL1505_MetaG_FD_177992 | JGI IMG/M metagenome (GOLD analysis project Ga0214921, IMG submission 177992) | Freshwater microbial communities from Lake Lanier, Atlanta, Georgia, United States - LL-1505 | ecosystem: Environmental > Aquatic > Freshwater > Lake | place: USA: Georgia | collected... | reverse complement strand
CTACGAGGAGGCGGTAGGCGCGGGTGCAGATGCGTATTTTTTCGTCGCGGGTGGCGGCTTGGCCTTGTTCATCGAAGGCCATGACGACGGCGGCGGCGCCGTAGCGGCGGATTAGCTTCGCGCGGCGAAGGAACTCGGCCTCGCCGTCTTTGAGGGAGATGGAATTGACGATGCCCTTGCCTTGGAGGCATTGGAGACCGGCTTCGAGGACGGTCCACTTGGAGGAATCGATCATCACGGGCACGCGGGTGATGTCGGGCTCTGCGGCGATCAAGTTGAGGAACTTGACCATGGTCGACTCGCCCTCGATCAGGGCCTCGTCCACGTTGATATCGAGGATGTTGGCCCCGCTTTCGACTTGTTGTTGGGCGATGGCGAGACAGGCGTCCCAATCGCCAGCCTTCAGCGCCTTGGCGAATTTCGGCGAACCGGTGATGTTGGTGCGTTCGCCTACGACGAGGAAATTGGAGGCAGAGGAGGAGGCGGACACGGGAGGTATCGAGTTGCTGGCAGTGAGTAGCGGGTCGGGCGCAGTAGTTTAGGCTAGCAACGGTTCGAGCCCGCTCAGGCGGAGGGCGGGGGTAACGGCCACGGGTTGACGGGTCGGGATATCGCGGACGGCGGCAGCGATGGCCCGGATGTGTGGGGGCGTGGACCCGCAGCAGCCTCCGACGAGGTTGACTAGGCCGGCCTGGGCGAATTCTTGCAGGACTGCGGCCATATCAGCTGGGCTCTCGTCGTAGCCACCGAAGGCGTTGGGCAGGCCGGCGTTGGGGTAGCAGGAGACGTGGCACTCGGCGATGCGGGCGAGCTCCTCGATGTAGGGACGCATGGCGCGGCCCCCGAGGGCGCAGTTGATACCGACGGAAAACGGTTGGGCGTGGCGGATGCTATTATAGAAAGCTTCGGTGGTTTGGCCAGAGAGGGTGCGGCCGGAGGCATCGGTGATGGTTACGCTCACCATCACGGGTAGGCGGAGGGCGCGGCGTTCGAAGACCTCGTCGATGGCGAAGAGGGCGGCCTTGGCATTGAGGGTGTCGAAGATGGTCTCGACCAGCAGGAGGTCGGCGCCGGCGTCGATCAGGGCCTCGACCTGCTGAGTGTAGGCGGCGACGACCTGGGCCCAGGACACCGCGCGGTAATCGGGGCGGTTCACGTCAGGGGACATGGAGAGGGTGCGATTTAGGGGTCCGATGGCGCCGGCAACGAAGCACTGGCGACCAGGCGTGGCGGCTTCGGCGGCGCGGGCAGCACGGCGGGCGCAGTCGACGGCGGCATGGTTCAACTCGGTGACGATCGACTCAAGGTGGTAGTCGGCCATACCGATGGTCGTGGCGGAAAAACTGTTGGTTTCCACGATATCAGCCCCGGCGGCGAAGTAGGCGGCATGAATCTCCTCGATCACGGCGGGTTTGGTGAGGCAAAGCAGGTCGTTGTTGCCCTTTAGGTCGTGCTGAAAATCCCGGAAGCGTTCTCCCCGAAAGTCCGCCTCGGAGAGGCCGTAGGTTTGCACCATCGATCCCATCGCTCCGTCGAGCACTACGATGCGTCGCGCGAAAAGCTCGCGTAGGGCTTGGAAAGAAGGATGCTCAGCGAGCGGGATGGCAGCGTCTTTAGCGAACATGGAAAAGATAGAAGGAGTCGAATCGAAGGTGGATGAAAGGCGATTCTCCCTCTTCAGTCAAAAACATATCTTTACATTTAAATATGTTGATACGTTATTTGGTTTTTCTGCACGGTCTACAAAACGCTGGCTACTTTTTTAGGTTAAATTCTGGAGTTAAAACGGTGCTCGCCGGCTGTGGTGCGAAAGAGAAACTAGGCCTTGTTCGCGTTCTTTTGCACGTTTCTGAATAAGGGGAAGGCCGTGAGAATCGGCCACAGTTGCGCTGCGGTATCGTGCCACAAACTCCCACCTCGTCTGCGAACGGCGGGGGCAGGGCCAATCGGGTGATCAATCCGGTGAAGGCGGGAGCGAGGTTTGGAGCACGGAGTCCGAATATCCGATCAGAGATGTCTCACGCGTCGGTCGCCAAACTTTTGCGGGCGGCTGAATGCGAAATCTTCATCGCAAAAATGAAGCGTGAGAGCACGGCAGTCGCGACGCGCGCGTCAGTCCCGTTTTGCGGGCTACGTCGAGTTTTGCGGTTCGTCTGCTCGCACCCCGATCAGACCACCGAAATGAACTACATCCTTCGCCGTCGCGCCACCAGTTCGCGCCGGCTTCCGCCCTTTATTTTAGCTGCCGCGGCCCTTGCCGCGCCGGTCGCCGGTTTGCGTCTGGGCGCCGCGCAAGCCGGCGCGTCCTTGCCGTCTGCGTCCCCCGTCGGCACCGAGCGCCCGCTCTTGCTTGAGCCGGTTGTTGTCTCCGCGACTCGCACGCCACAGGACCCGGGCTATGCGTCGAGTGCGATCACGCTTCTCTCGCTTGAGGAGTTGCAACGCATTCAAATCACCGATCTTTCCGGCGCGATCGCACGTGAGCCCGGAGTAAACGTGGTCAACAGTGGCGCCACCGGTGCCGAGAGTTCGGTGTTTATTCGTGGCGCTAACTCAGACCACACGCTCTTCGTGGTGGATGGCGTTCCGATGAATTCGCGAGGGGCGCGCTACACCTCTTTTCTTGGCGGTGCTGATCTCGCGGGCATCGACCGGGTGGAGTTGTTACGCGGCTCGCAAAGCACGCTCTATGGCAGCTCGGCCATCGGTGGTGTTATACTGGTGGATACGGCCCGCGGCTGCGGTCCCGCACAGAGCGCACTTTCCGCGATGAGCGGTTCCTACGGGACCTACGGCGGGTCGGCCACTCTTTCGGGCGGCACTCAGCGACTAGGCGTGAGCGCGTCTCTTTCGCATGAACACGCGGACAACAATCGCCCCGATAATGCCTACAATGCCACCAACGGTGCGGCGCGCCTAGACCTTGTGGTCACTCCCGTCTTCACGGTCGGCGGCACTTTCCGCGACCAGAAGCGCAATTACCAAGAGCCGGGTTCTATAACTTTTCCGCTCCCAGGCGATGTTGGATCAGAAAACCGACTTGGCACTGTTTACAGCGAGTGGCGGCCGGACGCCGATTTCCGCTCGCGCCTTACTGTTGGCCTGCATCAGCGCGACTACACGTTTTACAGCTCCTCTTTTACTGACTCGGTGATGGGAGAACGCCGCCTTCTAGAGTGGCAAAACGTTTGGGAAACGAACGACTGGCTCGAACTTGTAGGTGGCTTGAGCGCAAGCCGTGAGCACGGTGCCTGGTCTGGCACAAACTACACCGAGAACCAATCGGCCGGCTATTTTCTAGCCACGGCCCGTCCGTTGCAGAATTTTTCGCTTACCGTCGGCCTGCGCTCGGATCACTTCGAGAGCTACGGCGATGAAACCACGGGTCGCTTGGGCCTCGCCTGGCGCTTGTCCTCCTCGGACACCAAACTTCGCGCGAGTTGCGGCAACGGTTTTCAAGCGCCGGGCGCGGATGATCGCTACGGCGTGCCGGCTTATTTCCAGCCCGCCAGTCCCGGGATCGCGCCCGAACGCTCCCGCAGTTGGGACGCGGGCGTGGACCAAGGTTTTTTAGGCGACCGAATTACCGCGAGCGCGACTTATTTCCAGACACACTTCGATAACCTCTTCAGCTACGATCTGGATACGTTCGCGACGATCAACATTCCCGATGCCTTTGCAAACGGCGTGGAGCTGTCGATGGCTGGGCGCCTGTCGGACACGGTTACGCTGCATGTTGGCTACACCCGACTAGAGGCTGAAAACGAGGCCAACAAGCTGCGTCTCATACGCCGCCCGCGCCACACTGTCACGCTTGATGGCGACTGGCGCGCTGACTCTGCTTGGACCTTTGGTGGTGGCGTGCGCGCCGTCATCGACCGCGTAGACGGCAATCCCTACGCGCCAGCCCGCCTCGAGGACTACACGACGGTGCGTCTTTTTGCCGCCTGGCAGGTATGCAAGGACTTAGTTTTACGTTTTCGCTTGGAGAACGCACTCGATGAAAAATACCAGGAAACGCAGGGCTACCCCGCGCTACCCCGCGCTGCCTACCTAAGCGCAGAGTGGCGCCGTTAAGCACGCTACGTTTGCATCCGCTTAACATGCGCACGCTGCTGCTTCTCTTTATCGCGCTCTGCGCGGCCTTCCCGGCGGCGAGCTGGGCCCTGCCGGTGCGGGTTGTTTCCCAAACGGTGGGTAACGACGAAATGCTGCTCGCCTTGGCCGGACCGGAGCAGATCGCCGCACTTTCCCACCTAGCCCATTCGCCAGAGTTTTCCGGGGCGGCTGGCGAGGCGGCTAACTACCCAAGAATTCTGCAAGGCGATGCGGAAACGATCCTACGTTATCATCCCACGCTGGTGCTTTTTGCCGATTACAGCCGTGTTGAACTGGTGGAGCAGGTGCGGGGTGCGGGTGTCGAGACGTTGGTATTCGATCGTTACGCGACGATCGACGACACCCACAGCTACTTGCGCCGGCTCGCCGCCGCTCTTGGGCCCGAAGCGCAGGCGCGCGCTGAACACGTCGTGGCGAACGATCTGGCTCGGCTGGCGATATTGCGCGCAAAACTAGCGCAGGCGCAGCCGGTGCGCGTGATCGCTCCATCGACCTACGGCGTCATTGCTGGAGCTGGCACGACATTCCAAGACCTGTGTGACCATGCCGCAGCCGACAATCTCGCAACCACCCTCGCCGGCCTGCGCGGTCACGCCTCGCCTCCCGCCGAGCAGATGATCGCCTGGCCGCTGGATGTTGTGGTGCTTGCGGGCCAGTCGGCAGATGGGGCGCTCCGGCCCTTCCGTTCTTTGCCACCCTACCGTTTTATGGCGGTGATTCGCGATGGACGTGCGGTAGTAGTGCCAGAGTGGATGCTCGGCTGCGTAAGCCACCGCCGGGTTGAAGCCTACGAACTCCTTGCGCGCGCTTTGCATCCGGAGTTGTTCAAGGACTGATGCGTGCCTTTGGTAAAACCCGATTCATCCGCCATTCCGGCTTGGCCCTCGTGCTGGCGGGCGTGGCGCTGCTGGTCTTTGCCCTAGCTTCGCTCACCTGGGGCGACGTGCGTCTCGGGCCGGGGCAACTGGTGGACGGTCTTTTGGGGCGCGATGAGTTTGCGGCGACTATTCTTTGGCAAATTCGGCTTCCTCGTCTGCTCACGGGTATGCTGGTCGGCGCGGCGCTCTCCGGCAGCGGCCTAGTGATGCAGGTATATTTTAACAATAGCCTCGCCAGCCCCGGTTTGCTCGGGGTGAGCGCTGGCAGCGCGGCTGGCGCAGTGGTAGCAATCGGCAGCGGCCTCGCTACATTTACGCTGCTTACTGTGCCGATTTTTGCCATCGCAGGTGCATTGGCCGCCACCTTTGGCGTCATCTTACTCGCCCGACGTGGGGCCAGCACCGAGCGGTTGCTTCTCGCGGGAGTGGCAATCAACGCTCTGCTTGGCGCGGTGACGAGCTATGTGCTCTCTGCGCCAACCGTCTCCTACGAGCGCAACGCCCAGTTGGTATTCTGGTTGATTGGCGGTCTAGAGGACCGCACTTGGGAGCACATTTGGATGGCCGCGCCTATCGTTCCGGCCGTGCTTCTGCTTCTGCCAATGGGACGATCGATGGATTTGCTCAGTCTGGGTGCGACCGAAGCGCAAAGCCTTGGCGTGGATGTGCCACGGCTGCGGCGTAATTTGCTTGGGCTTTCCACTATTCTCACCGCGCTCGCCACCGCGGTGGCGGGCACGGTGGGTTTTGTAGGGCTGATCGTGCCGCATATCCTGAGGCTTCTGGTAGGCTCTGAACACCGCCGCCTTGTGCCGCTTTCGCTCATAGGCGGGGCCGCTTTCGTGGTGGGTTGCGATCTGCTGGGGCGTTGTGCCGGTGGCGCCCGACTCGGGGTGGTCACCTCGCTGGTGGGTGCGCCGTTTTTTTTATGGCTGCTAAGGAGGGCGGAGCGATGAGCCGCGCGGCTTTGTCCTTGCGCGAAGTCACGGTGCCTGGGCGTTTGCATCCGGTTTCAATGGAGCTGCCGCCGGGGCTCGTGGTGGGGTTGGTGGGGCCGAACGGCTCCGGCAAATCTACCCTGTTAGCGGTGTCGGCCGGCTTGTTACCCGGGGTGGGGCGGGAGCAGAACGACGTGCGCTGGAATGGCCAAGCGGTTGCCACCATCCCAGCACTGGACCGCGGGCGCCGGGCATCCTGGACGCCAGCGGAGGCGCGATTTGAGTTTGGCTTCACCGTGCGCTCGGTCGTTGCGCAGGGCCGTTATGCGCATGGTGATGATGGCGCGGGCGTGGAAGAGGCCCTCGCGCGGCTCGATCTGGTCGCGCTGGCGGAGCGACCGGTCAACCGACTCTCAGGCGGTGAGCGGCAGCGGGTTTTGCTGGCTCGGGCGTTGGCGACGGCCGCACCCTTGCAGCTCTGGGACGAACCGCTGGCCCCCCTCGATCCGCGTCATGGATTGGAGGTGCTGTCCTTGGCCAGGAGCCTTTCGCGGGCAGGTGGAACGGTGGTGTTTTCCCTGCACGATCTTCGGCTCGCGCAGGAATTGGATTTCGTGGTCCTCTTGGAGGGGGGGCGGTTGCGGGCGGCGGGCGCTCCAGCTGAGGTTTTGACTCCGAAGCGCGTGCGCGCGGTTTTTGGGGTGGAGTCGTGTCTTCGGCCCAGCTTGTGTCTATCGCTGCCCTAAGGGTTTGCGGTTATCGTTTGGCCTATGTCCACTTTGAGGTCCTCTGGATCCTCTTTGAGGCGAATGGTTAACCGTAAGATTTATAGGGTGAGCCAGCCCAAGAAGGAATTCAGCTAATCCCAGGGTAGGGGTGGCATGAGTCCTGCAAACTGTGGCGACGCCCTTCACCGGCTTCTCTCTCCTTGTGCCGCACGCGCGTCGCTTCTATCCAATTAAGCACCATGTTTACTCGCATTCCCTGCCTGTTCCGACTCGCCGTGCTCACTTTGGTGTTTGCTACCAGCTGGGTTTCGGCCGCCTCGGTTAAAATCGTCCGCGTGTGGCCTGATTATCGTCCCGCCGAGTCCTTTGTCCGCATCGGAGAGTATTTCGGTGGTAAGGAGAAAGCTTCCGAGTTGATTCTACGTTCGCAGGAGAATTCGCGCGACGGCTACTATTTTCTGACTCGATTCAAGACTGACGAGGCCCTGTCTGGCTCCATCCTGGCTCTGGAGTATGTCTTGCCTGGCGAAGAATCGCCTCGCGTGCAGTTTTTTCCGCTCGACCTGCCCCGTGGCTCGCGTGCCGTCCTCGCAGGCCTGACTGGTCCCGACTGGCCCGGTGCGGCCATCGCGCCCTCCGCTTGGCGCCTGCGCTTGCTTGGCCCCGCCGGCGATGAGTTGGTCCGTGAGCAGAGCTTTTTGTGGTCGCTCCCCCCTTTGCCTCTCCCCGCGGCAGTCGTGAATTAGCCTTGGGGTGGGCTTGCTGCGCCTCTTTTAACATGCCCGATCTTTTTGCCGCTTACGAAATCGAAAATTTTTATGACGAGATGTTCGCCGCTCCTGGGCGTCCTCATCCTCATTATCAGCGGCTCCACGATCGCTTCGGGCAGATGGACGGCATCAGCGAGTTGCTCTCCCGCCAGCGCACCGCCGATCAGACTTTCGTTAATCGCGGCGTTACCTTCACCGTTTACTCGGACAATAAGGGCACGGAGAAGATTTTCCCGTTCGATCTGATCCCGCGCATCATCCCCGCCCATGAATGGGCACACCTCGAGGCCGGTCTGCGCCAGCGCATGGAGGCGCTCAACCTTTTCCTTGCTGATATCTACGGACCCCAGCGGATTCTCAAGGCGGGCGTCGTCCCCCGCGAGATGGTGGTGACCTCAAAGAACTTCCGGCCCGAACTGGTCGGCGTGCCCATCGCCCGGGATCTTTACGTCCATATTAACGGCACTGACCTCGTCCGCGACCAGCACGGCACCTACCGTGTGCTGGAGGATAATCTCCGCACCCCCTCCGGCGTCTCCTACGTGCTCGAGGATCGCCAGGTGATGAAGCGGGTTTTCCCCAACCTCCTTCGCGATTACCGCGTCCGACCGGTCGAGACCTACACCAGCGATTTGCTCGCGCTCTTATTGCATTTGGCCCCCGCCCACGTGCCCGAACCCACCGTCGTTTTGCTCACTCCCGGGGTCTACAATAGCGCCTACTTCGAGCACAGTTTCCTCGCCCGCCAGATGGGCATCGAGATTGTCGAGGGATCGGACTTGGTGGTGGAAAACGACCGCGTGTTCATGCGCCGCACCGATGGTCTCGCGCCCGTCCATGTGATCTACCGCCGTATCGATGACGACTTCCTCGATCCGACCGTGTTCAACCCGAAGTCACTCCTTGGCGTCCCCGGTCTTTTTGAGGCCTATCGCAAGGGCAACGTCGCCCTTTGCAACCCTATCGGCACCGGCGTAGCGGACGACAAGGCGATGTATCACTACGTGCCTAGGATGATCAAATTTTACCTCGGGCAAGACGCCATCCTTCCCAACGTGGAGACCTTCCTCTCTGGAGAGGCTAAGGACCTAGAATACATCCTCGCGAATTTGGAGAAATTGGTCGTAAAGTCAGTTAACGAGGCCGGCGGTTATGGCATGTTGGTCGGCCCGCACAGCACCCGCGCCCAAATTGAGGAGTTTCGCGCCAAGATCATCGCCGATCCACGCAATTTCATCGCCCAGCCCACCCTCGGTCTCTCCCGCTGTCCGGCCGTATGCGGAGACGCCATCGAAGGCCGCCACATCGACCTGCGCCCCTACATATTGAATGGCGCCAGTATCAAGATCATGCCCGGTGGCCTCACCCGTGTCGCCCTCCGCAAGGGCAGTTTGGTGGTCAATAGCTCCCAAGGCGGCGGTTCAAAGGACACCTGGGTGCTCGCCGCCGACCATGAGGCCGCCACCCCGGCGGTGCCGGAGAAAATCATCGTTTGAAAAATCCGATAGACGAAATCGAAAAGACGAATGAAAGCCGCCGCTTACGATCTCGTGGAGCGCACCGTGAAATTCGGCGAAATCGTCATCGACCTTTTTCTCGCGCTTGAAACCAACCCCGTCGTGAAACCGCTCATCTCGCAGTTCGTCCGCGCCGCCACCAGCATTAGCGCGAATTCCTGTGAAGCGGATGCCGCCGCGGCGCCCCGCGATTTCCGTCATAAGATCGCCCATTGCCGAAAAGAGTCCCGTGAGACGATGCATTGGTGCCGCATGCTCGCCCGCGCGTGTCCCGCGCATATAACCCCGATCCGCGCTCTTTGGAAAGAAGCCGAAGAATTAAACGAAATATTATTCTCCAACATCTTCCGCAAAATTAACCCCGCCACCACCGCCTAGGCCGCCCCTCCAGCGATTTCCTTCTCCGCCCGTCGTCATTCGGATTTTCCTCCCACCCCATGCTCTCCCGCGTCGCTAATCTGATCTACTGGATCGCCCGCTATCTCGAACGCGCGGAAAACACCGCCCGCATCGTCGAGGTGAATGCCCAGCTGGTGCTCGATCTTCAATCTCGCCAGGACGCCGACGATCCGCGCGCCTGGGAACCTCTCGTGTTCGTGACCGGTTCCGACGAGCAGTTTCACGAGCTCTACGGCGAAAAGGTCACCGAGCGCGCCGTCATTGAGTTCATGCTCTTCGACAAGCGGAACCCTTCGTCCGTGCTCTCTTGCGTCGGCTTCGCCCGCGAAAACGCCCGCTGCATCCGCGATCAGCTTTCCACTGAGCTTTGGGAGACGATCAATACCTTTTTCCTCCGTCTGAAGGACGACGACTTCACCCGCTACGCCCAACTGGGCGCGGCCGATTACCTCGCCTGGATCAAGACCCAGACCCAGCTCTTTCACGGCGTCGCCGACGCCATGCTGCCACGCGATGACGGTTGGTGGTTCTACGGTCTCGGCCGACACCTCGAGCGCGCGGACAACACCTCCCGCATCCTCGATATTAAGTATTTCATGATCCTGCCCAGCGTGCAGGCCGTCGGCTCTGCCCTCGACATGGTGCAGTGGGCCTCCGTTCTACGCTCCTGCTCCGCCTTCGAGGCCTTCCGTCGCTCTCGCCGTGGTGATCTCGACCTCGCCCGCGTCGTGGATTATTTGCTTCGTGGCGAGGACTTCCCACGCAGTATCCTCTACTCTGTTGCCGAGGCCGAGCAGTGCCTGGTTCGCATTGGTCCAGGCGACGGCGAACCCCATGTCACTGCCGTCCACGACCTCGTCCGTTCCCTTCGGGACGATTTGGAAAATGCCGACCCTAAGTCGATTATCGCCGCCGGCCTTCACGAATATTTAGACAGCCTCCAGCTCCGTCTGGAGAATATCCACAACGCCATCCAAACCGCCTACATACACCACGGGCGTTCTAATCTGCAGATGCAGGCCCAAGCCTGATTTTTGCCTATTTTAGGCGATTGCCTTCGCCTTTATCGCAGTAGTGGAGACAATCGCCTTATGTCATCGCGCCTAATCCTGATTTCTTGGGTTCTCTTCGCCACCGTTGTTTCGACTGCCCTTGGTGCCGATTCCAGCGTGCACTCCGGTTCCTCTGCCGCCACCCCGACCGCCCCTGGTGATGTGCGTTTTAGTGACGGTCTGGGCAAGTTTTCCGCTCGCACGCCGCTTGCCCTTATCCCGATTTACCAACTTGAGGTGACCGCGGCCAACGCCGACTTCGCGGTAAAGGCCCTCAATACCGAGATCGAGCGCCTTTACACTCACGCCAAGACTCTCGATTCCGGCGCCGCCCGCCGCGCATTCGAGAGCCGCATCTATTTTTTCGATAAACGACTCCGCCCCCTCGCCAATTCTTTCGACCCTGCCGCCTGGGAATCCCTCCGCGCCGACGTCCGCGCCGAGTGGGTTTCCATCCTTTCCAGCCTAGCACCAGCGGTGGCCTCCTCGACCGCTCGGGACTGAGCTTGGGCTAGGCTAGATTGGCTCAGGTCTCCGTGATTGCCTTTCGGGGCGCGCTTCGCCTCGGCCGCCTTGTTTGCCAGCCGGCCCTTATTCTCCCACGGTTGCGGCCATGAACGCTTGGCACCCTTGGCAACCTGTCCCGTCCCTGTCGCGCTCGCTTAGCGCCAGCGTCCTCGCCGAGTTGCTCGATGGCGGTCAATCCTTTCGTTGGCACGCACTGCCCGAGGGTGGTTTTGAGGGTGCGTGGTGCGGGCACCACGTGCGCGTCCGCCCCTCGTGCTCCGATTCTGGCGCCCTGGAGTTTAGCGCGCCAGCTTGGGCCAATCCGGCGGTTACCGCTACCGCCTTGCGAACTTATCTAGCCGGTCCGCCCGCCGATCCCGATAGCCTGCCTTGGCGCAGCGACCCGCATCTCGCGACCTGCCTTGCCGCCTTCCCAGGCTTGTCCATCCTGCGCCAACCCTTTGGCGAGACCCTGCTGGGCTTTGTGTGCAGCGCCACTAAGCAGATCGTTCAGATTAAACAAATGCTCGCGCTGCTTGCCACCCGTCACGGGCAGCCACTGCACCCCGCTGGCGCCGACTCGGGCTCCGATCTTCGGCCTTTGGATTTAGGCATTCGTATTTTCCATCGTCTGCCTACCTGGCCCGAGCTCGCCGCCGTATCCGTCGAGCAACTGCGCGCCTGCGCTCTCGGCTTTCGCGCCCGTCACGTCGCTGGCATCGCCGCTCGCCTCAGCGCCGAGCCCGACTGGCTTGAGACTACCGAGCATGCCCCCTACGCGGAGGCAAAGGCCCGCCTGCTCACCTTGCCTGGAGTGGGGGAGAAGGTCGCTGACTGCGTCCTGCTCTTCGGCGCCGGCCGTTTGGAGGCCTTCCCGGTCGACACTTGGATAATCAAGGCCATGGCTCGACGCTACGGGCTTGAGGGTTGGGGGCCCGCTCAGGTCGCCCACTTCGGTCGCACCCACTTCGGCCTCCAGGCCGGCCTCGCCCAGCAATACCTGTTCGCCTACGAACGTGCTGCCGCCCGATTGCGGGTGTAAACCCAGTCAGTAGGTATTCGTTTTCCCCTTACTGATTCGCTGCTCACAGGGGATAATTTGCGATTCAGGCACGCGCCAACTTACGCATCCAGTGTCTTGAAACAAAGAGGTGACGAGGTCTCCGGGATTAGACCCGATCCTAGCCTATCGTTTCCCTTGGACGGGGGATGTTGCGTGGACAATTCCGGTAGTCGTCCTCAACGTTCTCAAGCGGTTAAAGGCCGCCCGAAACCATGTTTTAGCCCTTCCTGGCGACAGAATTTCCTTCCGGCTGGACTAGAATTATCGCACCTAAGCCCTTGCGGTTTAATTATCTGGCATAAAGACCGGCACTTCGGGGTGCCTTTGTCGCGATTTTCTAAAAACCTAGCTTGACGCCGGGCGTCGCAGAAACCACTTTGATGACAAGCCCCTATGAGTATCACCCAAAAATTATCCAAGCGCGGAGCTATCCTCGCTGCATCCCTCGTTCTCGGAGCCGCTTTCACCGCCTCCTCGCTGTCCGCCCAATCTGTCTCGACCACTCCAGTTGGCGCTGTGACCACAACGGTTAAAGCCAAGTCTGATGAGCGCGCCGGTATTGTTCTTCAACGCCCCTCTCTTTACACCTCTAAGGTGTCTTCGGTTGCCTCTGGGACTATCACTGTATCCGGCACTATTTCTTCACTCGGTTCCGAGACCAAGTATGTGAAGTTCACTTCTGGCACCCAGATTGGCGAGTGGTTTACCCTTACCGCTTCCTCCAGCACCACTTTGACCGTTGCTGAGAACCTTGCGACCCTAGGCGTCGTCGCTAATGATACTTTCGAGGTTCGTCCTTTCTGGACTTTGGCGAGTTTGTATCCTGCCGGCGGTGGCCTTCCTGCTTCTACCGATTTCTACGACCCATCATCATTTGTATTCTTCAACAATCCTACTGCTGTCGGAATTAATCTTTCTACTTCTGGGGCCTACTTCTACTTCGTTGGAGACGTTGATAATCCTGCAGGTTGGTATGATAATGACAGCTTGAATCTCTCAAACAACACGATCATTAACCCTGATGTCTCCTTGGTCCTCCGCAACGGAACGGCAGTAAACAAGTCTGTCGTGACGGTCGGCGAAGTTCCGGCAGTCAAGAATGCTATCACAGTTGTTGCTAAAGCTTCTGCTCTTCAGGACAACGTCATTTACAATCCCTACCCGGCCGATTTGTCTCTTTCTACCTCTGGTCTGGTTTCATCGAATGCCGTTAAGCCTTCGCCTGATATCTACGATCCCTTAGACCAAGTTTTTGTTTATGCTAAAAGCTCAACTGGTCTTAATCCCTCTACTTCTAAGGCCTACTTTTATTTCGTGGGTGATGCTGACTTCACCGCTGGTTGGTATGATGGTGATCTTAACTTGGTCTCTTCGGATAAGATTCCCAGTGGTGCTGCATTCATCATTCGCAAAGCAAAAGGTTCTAATTCCGTCGTTAGCTGGATTCCTCCCCTTCCCTACACTCTTTAACTCTTAATTAAAATACTTAACCCTTACCTCCACAAACATGAATAAAAATATCAAACTCGCCCTTACTGCGGCAGTCACGCTCGCGACCGGCCTTATCGCCAATGCAACCGTAACCTTTACCGGCACAGCGCTCTTAAGGGTTCCCAATATTTCTGCTGGTGATGTTTCTTATTTCGTCATTGACGAGAATAATACTGGTTTCGGTAACATCGGCTCTATAAATCCAAACACCTCGACCTTTACCGCTGGGACTATCTATGATGGAACCGCCCTGACTGTTGGAAGTGATAATCTTGGCTCTAATTTCACGATTGTTGGCACAAAGACCGCTGCTGGAACGTCCAGTGTTTCCCTCAGCGGTAGCTATTCTGCTTTTGCCCTAGGCAACGGTGTAGATACCGGAGACAAGTTTGCTATCATCGTTTTTGAGACCTCGACGTCTACTGCGAATGCTGGTGATACTTATCGCATCTATACAGATGCGTCTTGGACAGTGCGCGCCGACCCATCCACTACCAGCTTCTCTGCCACCCCTGGCGCTGACACTTTCCTGCAACTCGGCGCGACTGCGACTCCTGCTTTCACGAAGACAGTAGTTTCCGCAGTTCCTGAGCCCTCCACCTATGCCGCCTTGGCTGGTGTCGCGGTTCTCGGTCTCGCCGCTCTGCGTCGTCGCCGCGCCTAAGGTTTAATCCTGTTACTTTCGAAGCCCGCCCGTATTTTCGGGCGGGCTTTTTTGTGTTATTTTAATTCGTAAAATTAAAAATCATAACACACTCACTTCTCGGACCAAATGAAGAAAACCCCTATGCCAAAAGGAAGCTGGTATAGTCGTGCCTGGCAAATAATCGTGCCTTGGCGAAGCGTCATTACCAGCGAAGGTCGAAAACTTCGTCTTTATTGGGGTCGATTTGCTTGCTGGTTGCCCTTCTGTGTTTTGCTGCTTTGGTCGGCTTCTTCAGCCTATATTTGGTATTTTATGAAATATGAACGAGCTTTTGACGAAGTTCGTTACAGTGATGTTTTTCAAATACCTTGGCGATGGCAGGAATTTAAACTTAAAAAAGCCGATTATTGGATTAAACAAGGGATGGAGCTTTACCGTCTGGGCCAATACCGTGAGGCCTACGACCTACTTCGTGCCGGCGTGCCCGAAGTGCCGGAGAATACGGAAGCCCGTATCGCCTTGGCCCGCATCTACCTGATGGCCGGTCGTAATGACTTTACCCGCGACGTTTTGGTCGAAGGCCTTGCCCACAACGCCGATCAATACGATTATGTGCGCTCCGTTCTGGGTTTCCTCTTCTCCCAGCAGGCCGATGAAGTGGTCACGGTTTTGTTGGCAAAAATAATTGAAACCACTCCGCCCGAAGCCCAATTGCACCAATTGGCCCGCAGCGCCCAGGCCATCGCTTTATTTAACCGCGATCACTACGCCGAGGCGGAAAAAACTCTGCAAGATGGTGGCTTGCTGGCAAATCCCCAAAGCCGCCTCCTGCTGGCCCGCATCGCATGGGAGAAAGGCCTGCGCGAGACCGCCCTGCTCCAGCTTCGTGAACTCCATCGTGCCTACCCGGCAGACGACGAGATTTTTAATAATTTGGTCGCTCACTTGCGGCAAGCCGAGGCTGGCGCCGAAATTCGGCGGATCAGTATCGATCGTCAGATCAAGTTTCCTGACCGTCCGGAGGCCTACCTCGAGTTTTTAAACAATTCCCAAGAACAGGCCAATCTTGGACGCCGCGACGAGGCGGAGCGGGATTATCTGTCTCATTTTGCAAGCAATCCTGAAGCCTTGGCAAAATTGTCCGAATACGCGGCCAAAAATGGCCGGGCAGCCCTATCCGAGGAGATACTTTCGCGATGTCGCTCTTTGCGTAAAGGAGTGGATGCTTCCGCCTTAGCGGTATTGTCGGCCTACCTAGAGGCGGGTGATTTCGCTCGGGCCTTGGCTCGCGCCAACGAGCTTGGCGCGGAGGATTTGGGTTGGAGCGAATCAAAGCGCACGATCCTGGCTGGATTTCGCATGGTAGCGCTCTTCGGACTCGGCAAGGAAGTCGAGGCCGAGCCCGAGTTGGGGCGTCTTTTGGAATCACGTTATTTCACTGCCCAAGCGGCCACGTCTTTGGCTCGGGGTCTGACCAGTATGGGGCAACCCGAGTCCGCGCTTAAGCTGCTACGCCATGCCGTCGAGGTGGATGTGCTCTACCAGCCCGCCCTTGTCGCGTTATTGCGGGCGGAGCAGTCCGCTCGAGATATGGCTGAACTGCGCCCCTTGGTCGAGCGGTTGCCGACTTTACGCAAACCCCCAGCCGACTTGCTTGCGCAACTCCGCGCCACCTTCGAGTCGGATCGTTACCTTTATTTGCCTAAGCGGGCCGAGTTGGTCGCCAAGCTTGCCCCGCGCGGCGGGCAGTAGGCGGGGTTTCTTGGCCTAGACTAACCTTTTGCGTCCTTCGCGCTAAAATCCGCACCGATGTCACGCGAAGGCTGCGCAGGCCAAAATATAGGTGCCACTCCGCCCGTGGGTCCTATATTGCATAAAATTAGCGTTTTATGTGGTTTTTTCGATATGAAAATAACCATTCGTTTGGTCTGGTTTTTCTAACAATTGTTCAGGGTTTGGTGGGCGCAAATTTCGTGTCGGCCGAACTAACCATGCCCGCCCCGACCGACTCTGAAGTATCGTCTCTAGCTGCGAGGCGGGAGTTGCTGCTCCAAGCCATCCGCGAACGGCGTGTGCTCACCTTTATCTACCGGGGCCACTCGCGCACGGTCGAACTGCATGCCTGTGGGGTTTCGTCCAAAGGCGAACCGGTCTTGAACGGTTATCAGACCGGTGGCGGCAGCGCCTCGCGCCCGCCACCTGGCTGGCGGGCGTTTTCCATCGCCGAAATTCGTGATCTCGCGCTAGGCTTGGAAACCTTTCCGGGTGCGCGCGATGGCTATTTTCCGAATGAGCTACGCCTTGACCCGCTCTGGGCCGAGTTGCCGGCGGCTGACCCCACCGATTGATTGATTTGCCAGACACGCCTTAGTTTGTAGCCGATCTTTCGATACGAGGCTCTAGGGGATCGGGTGGTGCGGCTGGAGAGAATCGAACTCTCGAGACCACTTTGGAAGAGTGGAGTTTTACCACTAAACTACAGCCGCGTCTACCACGACGAGACCTTCCATGAGCCTGTGCGGCGGGTCAAGCCCGTCGGCGATAGCGCTCGGTTTTTGCTCCGGTTAAACCAGTCGTTATCGGCTGATTAGCATGGGTTAAGTTAGGTAAAAGACTCATTATTCATGGCTTTCGTTTCTATACGGAGCGCGGGTGGTTAGCCTTTGGTTTTTCGCTAAGCAGGCGGCAAGGGGAGTGGGTTAGCAGGCTCGTAGAAAATTGATTATCTTTGAATATCTTAGGGGCTTTCAGGGAAATAGACCCTTCGTTTCCACGAGTCGGTGAAGGAACTTGGCTGAATAGGCGTTACTTGGCTAAGTTTATGGCAGCGCTAGCCCAAGGGAAACTTGTTGCGATGCCGGGATTCCATGCCTTTCCGCTTGCCCGACTTTCCGGCGGGTTCAACCCTTCGCCAATCCTACGTCCATGCCCAAGCGCACCGATCTCAAGTCTATCCTTATCATTGGCGCCGGTCCCATCGTGATCGGCCAGGCCTGCGAGTTCGATTACTCGGGCACCCAAGCGTGCAAAGCCTTGCGAGAAGAGGGTTACCGCATTATTCTGGTGAATTCGAATCCGGCCACGATCATGACGGATCCGGAGTTTGCCGACGCCACCTACATCGAACCGCTCACGGTCGAGTTCGTGGAAAAAATCATCGCGGCCGAGCGGCCTGACGCCCTGCTGCCTACGCTCGGTGGTCAGACCGCATTGAACCTCTCGATGCAGCTGCACGAGAAGGGTATCCTCGCCAAATACAACGTTGAGATGATCGGCGCCAAACCCGCTGCCATCAACAAGGGCGAGGACCGCGAACTGTTTAAGCAGTGCATGCTGAAGATCGGTCTCGACGTCGCTCGTTCGCGCACCGTCAAAACCCTCGACGAAGCCCGCGCTGCCGCCGAGGCGCTCGGCGCCTATCCGTTGATCATCCGCCCCTCCTTCACTCTTGGTGGTTCTGGCGGCGGCATCGCCTACAACAAGGAGGAGTTCGAACGCATCTGCGCCAACGGTCTCGATCTCTCGCCCGTTCACGAGGTGTTGGTCGAGGAGTGTCTGCTCGGCTGGAAGGAATATGAGATGGAGGTGATGCGCGATCACAAGGACCAGTGCGTCGTGATCTGCTCGATCGAGAACTTCGATCCCATGGGCGTGCATACCGGCGACTCCATCACCGTCGCTCCGGCCATGACCCTGACCGACAAGGAGTTTCAGGTCATGCGTGATGCTTCTTTCGCCGTGATCCGCGAGATCGGCGTCGAGACCGGTGGCTCCAATATCCAGTTCTCCATCGATCCCAAGACCGGCCGCCAGGTGGTGATTGAGATGAATCCCCGCGTGTCGCGCTCCTCCGCGCTCGCCTCCAAGGCCACCGGCTTCCCCATCGCCAAGATCGCCGCCAAACTCGCCGTCGGCTACACCCTCGACGAGCTGCGCAACGACATCACGCGCCTCACCCCGGCCAGCTTCGAGCCGACCATCGATTACGTCGTTACCAAGATCCCGCGCTTCACCTTTGAGAAGTTCCCCGGCGCCGATGCCACCCTCACCTCGGCGATGAAGTCGGTCGGCGAGGCCATGGCCATCGGCCGCACCTTCAAGGAGTCCTTCCAGAAGGCTCTCCGTTCCCTTGAGGTTGGCGCCTTTGGCTTCGGCGGCGGCAAGCTGGGCGGTAACGAACTGCCTGATGATCAAGTCATCCGCCGTAAACTCGCCACGCCGAATAACGAGCGCGTATTCTACCTCCGCTACGCCTTCATGGCGGGCTATACCGTCGAGCAGATCTTCGACCTCTCCAAGATCGATCCTTGGTTTCTCACGCAGCTCCAGGAAATCTATCAGCTCGAGGTCGAGCTGAAGCGCTACAACCTCAAGGGCGTCCCGTTGCCGCTGCTCCGCCGCGCCAAGCAAGCCGGTTTCTCCGATGCCCAACTCGCGCTGTTCCTGAAAGCCGACGACCTCTTCGCCGTCCGCGCCGTTCGCAAAGAGCGCGGTGTCGGCACGACCTACCGCTTGGTCGATACCTGTGCGGCTGAGTTCGAAGCCTTTACGCCCTATTATTATTCCAGCTACGGCGACGAAAACGAGGTCATGCCGCCCAAGGGCAAAAAAAAGATCATGATCCTGGGCGGCGGCCCCAACCGTATTGGCCAAGGTATCGAGTTCGACTATTGCTGCGTGCACGCCTCCTTCGCCCTGCGCGAGGCCGGCTTCGAGACCGTAATGGTCAACAGCAACCCCGAGACCGTTTCGACCGACTACGACACCTCCGACCGCCTTTATTTTGAGCCGCTTACCCTCGAGGACGTGCTCGAAATCTACGAGCAGGAGCAGTGCTCCGGTGTGATCGTGCAATTCGGCGGCCAGACCCCGCTCAACCTCGCAACCGCTCTCAAAAAGGCCGGCGTCAACGTCATTGGCACCAGCCCCGAGTCCATCGAAGCCGCCGAGGATCGGAAGCTATTCTCCGCCATCCTGACCGAGACCCGGCTGAAGTCGCCCGACCACCGCACCGCGATGAACGAGCCCGATGCGCTCGCCGCCGCTCATGCGCTGGGCTTCCCGGTGTTGCTGCGCCCGAGCTTTGTGCTCGGCGGCCGTGGCATGTTCATCGTCTACAGCGAGGAGGAGTTCAAATCCGTCGTTCGCCAAGCCTTTGACGTGATGCCGGACAAACCCGTGCTGATCGACAAGTTCCTCGAGGACGCGATCGAGCTCGACGTGGACTGTATCAGCGACGGCACGACCACCGTGATCGGCGGCATGCTCGAGCACATCGAGTTTGCCGGCGTCCACTCCGGCGACGCCGCGATGGTCATGCCGCCCCATACCCTCGGCAAGGCCATGCTCGACGAGGTCCGCCGCGCCACTCACGACCTCGCCCGCGCTCTCAAGGTCGTCGGCCTGATGAACGTGCAATACGCCATCAAGGACGGCCAGCTCTACGTCCTCGAGGTCAACCCCCGCGCCTCCCGCACCGTCCCCTTCGTGGCCAAGGCCATCGGCGTCCCCCTCGCCAAACTCGCCGCCCGCGTCATGACCGGCGCCAAGCTTGCCGACCTCGGCTTCACCCGCGAGCAGACCCCGAAGCACTGGTGCGTGAAGGAAGCGGTGTTCCCCTTCGCCCGCTTCCCCGGCGCCACTATCGTGCTCTCGCCCGAGATGCGCTCCACCGGAGAGGTCATGGGCCTCGATGCCGACCTCGGCGTCGCCTTCGCCAAGGCCCAGGCTGCCGCCAAGCCCGGCCTGCCGATCGCTGGCAACGTGTTCCTCTCAGTAAAGGACGCCGATAAACCCCTCGTCGTCGACACCGCGCGCCAGTTGGTCGCCCTCGGCTTCAGCATCTATTCGACTGGCGGCACCGTTAAGGTGTTGGCCGAAAACGGCGTGCCCGTGACCCGCCTGGCCAAGATCGATGAAGGCCGCCCGAACCCGGTTGATATGATCAAGAACGGCCAGATCCAACTGATCATCAATACCCCCGCCGGCATGATCCCGCGGCAGGATGAAAACAAGATCCGCGCCGCTGCCTACGCCCACAGCGTGTGTATCATGACCACCCTTACCGGCGCCAAGGCCGCCCTGCAGGGCATCAAGGCGCTCAAGCAACAGCAGATCGGTGTGAAGCCCATCCAGGCCTACAAGGGTAACGTGACCGCGGTGTGAAGTTGCCATGCCCGTCGTCGACGCGCATATCCACGCCTATCCCCCTGCTGTTTTCGCCGACCCTGTTCGATGGGGTGCGGAACAGGGGGAAGCCTGGTGGACGCGTTGTGTAGCACCTCCGGGTAGGCGTTCGTTGCAAGGCTGGTCCACGATCGACCAGCTCTTGCGCGATATGGATGCGGCCGGCGTGGATCAGGTCGTGATGCTGGGTTGGTATTGGGAGCGGCAAGCCACCTGCGACTTGCAAAACGCATGGTTCATCGACTGGCACCTTGCCCATCCCGATCGCATCCAAGCATTCGCGAGCGTCAATCCTGCCGCGGGAGCGCCGGCTCGAGAGGCGCTGGAGCGTGCGTTAGATGCTGGGCTCTGCGGAGTCGGCGAGCTTTTGCCGCAGGTGCAGGGAGGCCGGTTGGATGACGACGACTGGAGCGGTGTGTTTGCCCTCGCCGCCGCTCGGGGCGTGCCGGTCAACCTGCACGTTACCGACCCGCTGTCCTCCATGCCAGAATCGGCGATGGTGGTCACTCCGCTGGACTCCTATTTGCAAATGATCAAAGCCCACCAAGGCACCACGTTTATTTTGGCGCATTGGGGTGGGGGGCTTCCGTTCTACGAACTGAACTCGCGCTTAAAACCCCTCTTTAAAAACATCTATTACGACTCTGCCGCCACGTCTCTACTTTACGATCCAAGTGTATTTCGACGGGTGGTCGACATCACCGGTCCGGAGCGGATTCTCTGGGGCACGGATTACCCGCTTTTGACCCACCCTCGAATAACCAAGCAGCCTACTTTCCGGCATGATCTAGAGGACGTGCGTGGTGCGGTTGCCGCGCTCACCGCCTCGGAGCTGGAGTGGATCCTTGGGGGTAACATGGTCCGTTTACTGCGCAGGTAAGGAGGTCTGGTGTGGTGCCTCCCAGACGAGTCGTTGAAACCGGGGCTTGTCGCCCGCCCCTTGGCCGGACAGGGCGGAGGTATGCGAATCGGCATTCTCGGGGGAAGTTTTGATCCCGTGCATCGTGGGCACCTCGGGTTAGCCGGGGCGGTGGCGGATGCATTGGCGCTGGATCGGGTGTTGTTTTTACCCGCGGCGCAGGCGCCTTTACGCGAGGAGGCGGTGCGGGTGAATGGTGCGCAACGAGCCGAGATGTTAAGGCAGGCCTTGGATGAGACCGCGGACGCACGTTTCGAGCTGTGTGAGCTCGAGCTGCGGCGCGGCGGAATCAGCTATGCGGTGGACACCCTGCGTGCCTTGCGCAAGGAGCGCCCCGCGGATGAGTTGATCTGGATTCTAGGAGTGGATCAGTGGGCGAGGCTCGGAGCTTGGCGTGAACCCGCGGAACTAGCCCAACTAGCCGAGTGGGCGGTTTATTCCCGTCCCGGTTATGGGGAGCCTGTGGCTGAGGCGGCTTTAGCGGGCTTTCGCGTGCATCGAGTCGCTACTGCCGGGAGCTGGGACATCAGCTCCAGCGCCGTCCGGGCGCGCTTGGGAAGAGGTGAGGATGTATCTGACTGCTTGCCGGACAAGGTGATTGAATACATCCGCAAAAACGGACTCTATAGCACGCATTAAACCCATGGCCACTGTATCCGACGCTCAGACTTCTGCCATTCTTCGCAACCTTGTTGCTGCCTTGGAGGATAAAAAGGCGGAGCAACTCAAGGTCATGAACGTGGGGGGGCTTTCCGATATCACGGATTTTCTCGTCTTGGCCACGGGTAATAGTGAACCGCACCTCCGTGCGCTTCGCATCGAGGCGGAAAAGATTTTTGACGCAGCGAAGCTACCCATCGCCGGCACGGAGCAGGGCGGCTACGGTAGTGGTTGGACGGTCATGGATGCCTACCAGATCATGGTCCACTTCTTCACTGCCGAACAGCGGGTAAACTACGCTTTGGACAAACTTTGGAAGGATGCGGTGGAAATAGATTTAAAGACGATGGCCGCCAAAGTGGTCGCGCCGGCCAAACCCAAGGCAGTCAAAGCACTCAAGCCCAAGGCGCCCAAGGTCGCCGCCAAGGCGAAGGTCTCCAAGACGGCTTCCAAGCCCCGGACGGCCGCGCCCAATAAAAATGCCAAGAAGCCGGTCGCCAAGGCCAAGCCCGCGGTGGTTAAGGCGGTCAAGAAAGCCCCGCGAAAATAATAAGGTGGGATTTCTTCAGCCTTTTGACGCGCACCTCATGAGTGCATCATACTTTAACTCTCGGTCTAAGCGCTTTTAGCTTGATAATCATGGGGTTACCTGATGTTATACAACTGTAGGAATTAAAAATTTATAACGTAAGTTCCATTTAGTTAACATCTTATCTTCTATGAATATTCGTAAAAACCATGCCTTCACCCTAGTCGAAATTATGATCGTGATTGTGATCATCGGCCTCTTGGCCGCCATGGCTATTCCTGCATTTCAGAAAGTCCGCTCCAACTCCCAAGACAAGGCCGTAACGAATAACCTACGCCAGCTTGCCGCCGCGGCTGACCAGTATTATCTGGAGACCGGCAATACTACGGTGAATTCCTCGGACCTCGTGGGAACTAATCCCACTCAAAAGATCATTCAGACCGTGGCCAATGAGACTTACTCAGCCGTCCTGACCAAGGATACTCCAGTTATCGCTTCGGGTATTGCCGGCCAGCGCACCATTAGCTATTCTAACTAATTCTTTTTTAGGCATTTATTTTTTGACCGCCCGTCGTTTTGACGGGCGTTTTTTGTGTATGTGCCGTGCGGCAGGAGCGGTTTAAAGCGCGTTGCTTGTCGTCTTTAATCTTTATTGATTTATTATTCTGCAGCTCCTGTGGATTCGTTTTACCGGATTCTAGGGGTGGATGCGGATTCCATTTAGTTTTTTATTGGCTAACTTATTTTAGCTTAGGGTGTGTTTGGGAAGTAAATCCATCCTCCGGCGCCCGACCGATTTATTTCGCAACTACGCCCTGATGGATGCGCTGATTGCGGTGCGTCCTAGCCTTCGCAAGCCACATGCGATTGCTTGGGTATAATTGTATTTTGCTCTTCTGTTGAATGGGCTGTGGCTTCATGGAGGAGAGGCTTTATATGCGCTCATTTCCCCTATACGACCGTCGCTTATGGCTTCTGGCTGCGTCTTGCCTCCTCGCGCTGGTTTTGGGGTGTTTGGCGCTTCCGGTTGACTGGGCTTTGCGGGCGGTAATGGGAGGTGGCTATTGGTTTAGCTTCTGCACTTTGGGTTTATGGATTTGGGTTATTTGGGATTGGATTGCTCATGCCAGCAACGGGTTTGAGCTGCGGCGGGCGTTGCCTTTGGCTCCGATGGCTCTAGTGCTTTGCGTGGGCTTGGTGTGGCAGGCTCAGGAAACCCATGGTTTTAAGGTTTTAGCGGATGAGTCCCTACTTTTGGGAACGTCGCAGGGTTTGCATATGGATCGCCAGGTTGGTTACCCAGTCCGGGCCACGGATGTGCAGGGGCCGTTTCAGATTCTCCAGGCGGTCCTGGATAAGCGGCCATTTTTTTACCCGTTCCTCGTATCGCTAGTTCACGATTTAACGGGTTATCGATCTACTAACCCATTTTGGTTAAATACTTTACTTAGCTTTGTTTTTCTAGGTGGTCTGTATGCGGTGGGGTGCAAGGTCGGGGGGAAGAAGGAGGGTGGGGTGTTGCTAGTGTTGCTGGCTGGAGGTTTACCTTTGCTGGCCCAGCAGGCGACGGGTGGTGGTTTCGAATTGTTGAACCTGACCCTGGCGACCGGTTGGTGGTGGTTGGTAATGAGATATTTGGAGAGTCCGGATAACCGCAGTCAGGATGCCTTGGTTTTGACTTCGGTGCTGCTTGCTTCGACGCGTTATGAATCGGTCTTATTTCTAGTGCCTACGGCATTGGTTCTGGCCTTGGCTTGGTGGCGGGAGGGGCGGGTGGTCTTTCGTTGGCCTACGTGGGTCGCGCCTTTGTTGCTTTTGCCGATGTTTTGGCTGAATCGGGCTTTTTCGGCTAATCACCGCCTTTGGGAGATGCAGAGTTTGGGGGCGGACAGTCCCTTTGCGTTAAAATACTTTACCTCAAATCTGGGGCATGCGTTGGCCTATTTTTTTAGTTTCGACGGTTATCAACCAAACTCCCCGTTTCTGGCCTTTCTGGGGCTACTGGCCCTGCCAATTTTTTTTCTTTGGGGTCAACGGGTCCTGCGCGCGTGCGCTTCGGCGGACGGGACGGAGTTGGGGTTGGTGGTGGGGGCCTTGGGGCCCTTGGCGGTCACTGGGTTGATGATGATATATTTCTGGGGGCAGTTTGATCATCCCGTGATTCATCGCCTGAGTTTACCCACGCAACTGCTGATGTTGGTGGCGATAGCCGCGGTGACGGGCAAAGTGCTGAAGTTGCCCCAACGAGGGTGGAGCTGGCTGCTGGCTTTAGCTATTATCTCCTTGGCTTGTTGGAGTTTGCCGGTCATGGCTAAGAATGCTTACGGGAGGGATTATTCGCCGGGGGTGGCGATGGCTTGGCGCCGGGAATTTCTAGCTCAACGGCCGGAACGCGATTTTCTCATGCTGGATCGGGATTCCACTTTCTGGATAACTGAGCGGGTGGCCGCTACTCCGGTGCTGCAGGCGATGGAGCGCAAGACGGGGCTCATTTTTCATCTTCGAAATCACAGTTTTTCGGCGATGTATGTGTTTCAAACCTTCGATGTAGAGCCGGAAACCGGGGTCTTGAAAATCCTCCCAGAGGATGATTTGGGACCTGATTTTGAGTTGGAGCCGATAACGGAAAAAAGGGTGCAAACCCTGAGATTATCGCGTTTCAGCCGTATAGTATCCATTCGGGAGGGCGGGGAGGTAGTCTCCCGGCAGGACTTTATTCGCCCTGTGCCTCAAGGGGTTATGAAGCCAAGCGAGCAAGAGGCGGCCAAGCGCGCCTACCTCGATCGTTGGGTCAAGGAATTGCCGTGAGCAGGGAAAAGCAGGCGGTTTCAGCCGGTTCGCATTCGCACGCTCTTATGCGGGATCGAGATGCGCTCCGCCGCTTAGTGTTATTTGCTCTGATTGGCGTCCTGGCGATCTGGATTGGGTTCAAGTTCTTCAGTGCGAAGTTAGCGGGTGAGTTGATCAAGGATTGGGGTTACTATGTGATTGCTGGGACTTTTGGTGGGTGGGTGGTGTTGGGAATGAAGTCCATCGCCTCCTCGGGGTGGCACTCGGCATTTTCCAAGCGGTCTGAGGCCTGGCAGGTGGCGGGTCTGACCTTGGGGCTGACGTTGGTCGCGGTGCTCACTACGCCCTACGCTTACAAAATCCTTTTTGATGAGGCGGTTATTCAGTCCACCGCTTGGAATATGCACATGGAGCGTGAAATCGGTGCTCTGGGTCGGGCTTATGAGGTGGAGGGTTTGCTGCGTTCCTTGCAGACCTATTTGGATAAGCGGCCCTATTTTTTCCCGTTTTTGGTTTCACTGGTGCATGATATCACGGGTTACCGGGCTTTGAATGCGCACCTGCTCAACACGGCCTTGATGCCGATTTGTCTGGGGCTGCTTTATGTTTTGGGGCGGCGTCTAGCCGGGCACCGGGCCGGTTTGGTCGCGCTGGCTTCGCTGGGCGGGTTTTCACTTTTGGCGGTTAATGCGACGGGGGCGGGGCTGGAGATGCTGAACCTGGCCATGATTCTCGTGGCGATGTGGGCGGCCGCCCGCTACCTTGAGGCGCCTAACGATCTACGGCTGGGGTTCTTTCTGTTGACTGTAATTTTGCTGGCTGGGACGCGTTATGAATCGAGCTTGTATGTGGGCTGCGGTGCCTGCGTGGTGGCGGTTGGTTGGTGGCAGGAACGGCGGATCCGGCTGCCGTGGGTGGCGTTAGTCGCGCCGCTCCTCTTGATTCCCTGTGCTTTGCACAACACTTACCTTTCTGGCACCCCGGTGCTTTGGGAACTACGCGATGGATATGAGGTGCGTTTTTCTTATGGTTACCTGGTGGCCAATCTGGCTTCTGCTAAGCAGTATTTTTTTAACCTCACGCCTGGTATCGCCAATTCGATTTGGCTCACTCTGGCTGGTGGGAGCGCGGGGCTGGCCTTGTTGTGGCGGGCGGTTTGCCGTCGGCGGGAGGGGCTCGTATTATCCGCCACCGGCATGGCGGTTTTCTTAATCGGTTTGGGGGTTTGGGCCAATTTGGCTCTGTTAATGGCCTATTACTGGGGGGATTTGAGTGATCCGGTGGTCTCGCGGCTGAGTTTACCAATCCATGCCCTGCTGGCACTCGCGATTGCGGCGGCTCTGGCCTTGGTGCCGGTGCGGTGGCAAACGCGGGCGACCGGCGGAGCTTTGGCGGCTGCGCTGGCGTGTTATCTCGGGTTCGGTTTGCCGGTGAACTGGCGGTCTACGACCCTAAATACCACTGAGACCGCGCAGCGTTGGGAAGAGCGCGTGGTGGCGGCGCGCGGTCCTGCTACGCGTATCGTGCTGACGGACAAAAGTCCACTTTCCTGGTTTGTGCGCGGGGTGGGCTCGACCACCATTGAGCGAGGGGTTCTGCGCAAGGACGCTCTGGCCTTTCATCTCCGGCATCACAGCTACCAGGAGATTTTGGTTACGCAGACGCTGGTGCCGACTTCAGCGGAAGGCGACTTGCGGGTCGCGCGGGCGGATGTGCTGCCGCCGGAATTTGTCTTGGAGCCGATTGCGGAGCGGCGGATCGGCGCGCATTTGCAGCGGATCTCCGTGCTGCGTGAAATCAAGGTCGACGCCCCCTTGGCTCCCGCGGTTCCCTCCTTCTCCGCGCCATGACTGAGCCTGTTTCGCCTCCCGTCCCGTCCCCATTGGCTACGGATGCTTTGCGTGAACATTTTGATTTCGTGGCCGGTCACGACGACTTCGCGCGTCGAGTCCAGCGTGGCTTCCATGCCCAGGTGCGAGCCCATTTGCGGCACCAAATACCTGAGGGCGAGCGGGTTCTTGAGGTCGGTTGTGGGGCAGGTGATCTACTCGCGGCTCTGCGGCCCTCGCGTGGTTTGGGGCTGGATTTCAGTCCCCAGATGATTGGGAAGGCGGAGAAGCTTCACGCCAACCGCCCAGAGTTGGCGTTTCGGGTGGCACGGGCCGAGGATTTTTTAGCCAGCGAAGTTTTTGACCACATCGTGCTCGATTACCTCACCGGTTATCTGGACGACATCCAGAAGGTTTTTGAGCGGCTCCACGGCTGCGCGCACGCGCGCACGCGGTTGCATCTAACTTCCCTGAATACGCTTTGGCGTCCGTTTCTGCGTCTTGCGGTCCGGACGGGCTGGGTTATGCCCCAGCCGGCTAGCGCATGGCTGGCGGATGGTGATTTAGTCAACTTGCTTGAACTGGCCGGCTGGGAGGTAGTGCGTTTTGAACGACAGCAGTTGCTCCCGTGGAACGTCCCCTTGCTCGCGCCGTTGTTGAACCGTTTCGCGGTGCGGCTGCCCCTGCTGCGGCATTTCGGTATCACTCTCTGCCTTACCGCTCGGTCGCGGAGGTTCCCAAGGCCGTCGGCGAGTCTTACTTGTTCGGTGATTGTGCCGGCGCGTAATGAAGCGGGCAACATCCGCCCGGCTCTGGAGCGCATCCCCGTGATGGGTGCACGCACGGAGGTGATTTTTGTGGAGGGCAACAGTAAGGACGACACCTGGGAGACGATCCAGCGTGAGATGGCAGCCTATGCGGGGCCGTTAAAAATCCGCGTGCTCAAGCAACCCGGCAAAGGAAAATGGGACGCGGTTTTCGCTGGGTTTTCGGCCGCGACCGGCGACGTCTTGGTTATTCAGGACGCCGACTTGACTGCGCCGCCCGAGGACCTGCCGCGTTTCTTCGCCGCCATCGAGTCCGGTGCGGCCGAGTTCGCCAACGGCAGCCGTCTCGTCTACCCCATGGAAAGAGAGGCGATGCGTTTCCTGAATCTGCTGGGCAATAAATTATTCGCCGTAGCGCTTTCCTTCGTCCTTGGGCAGCCAGTTAAGGACAGCCTATGCGGCACCAAGATGCTTCTGCGTTCCGACTATGTGCGGGTGCTCCGCCGCATCCGGTCCTTCGGTGCGTTCGATCCCTTCGGCGACTTTAACCTGCTCTTCGGGGCGGCCCTGCTCGGGTTAAAAATCCGCGACGTCCCGGTGCGTTACAAAGATCGCACCTATGGTGAAACCAACATCTCCCGTTTCCGGCATGGCTGGATTTTGCTTCGGATGACGTGGTTTGGGGTGTGGAATTTGCGCTGTTTTCCTCAATCCGGATGCGCCACGAAACGGGCGAGGGAGTGAGTCCGGAGGCGATCGTGGAAAGGTTTTTGGATAAGGGTCTTAGCGAAAAAGATTGTATTTTATAATCGAATACAAAGCGCGAAAACCATCGCGCCAGCCGATCTTTTTGCCCTCTTTGTAGGTGCGCCCGTGATAGCTGATACCGACTTCGTAGATGACGATATCGGGAATTTTTGCGATCTTCGCGGTGATCTCGGACTCGAAGCCGAAGCGGTTTTCCTCGATGAGAATTTGGGACACCACCGAGCGTTTCATGGCTTTGTAGCCAGTCTCCATGTCGGTAAGGTTCAGGTTGGTGAACATATTGGAGAGCAAAGTAAGGAACTGGTTGCCAACGAAGTGCCAGAAATACACCACGCGGTGGGGACCAGAGCCCATGAAGCGGGAGCCGAAAACTACGTCCGCCTTGCCCGATTCGATTGGCCCGAGGAGCAGCGGGTAGTCCTGCGGATCGTATTCCAGATCGGCATCCTGGATGATCACAACGTCGCCGGTGGCGGCAGCGAAGCCGGTGCGGAGGGCGGCGCCTTTGCCCTGATTTCGCTCGTGAAGGAGGATGCGGTCCACCAGCGGGGCGATTTCCGTGCGGAGCAATTCGCGGGTGCCGTCACGGGAGCAATCGTCCACGATGATGATCTCACGTTCGACCGGCCGGGCGTCGCGCACGGCGTCAACGATCCGCCGGATCGTGCGAAGCTCGTTGTAACAGGGGATGACGATGGAGAGCTTCATGCGGCGGGTGGCACTGTCGAAAAAGGTGAGCGGCGTTTACGACGGCAGTAAGCCGAATGTAGCCATGCTAGTCGGCCAGAAGCCGGAGATAATCGGCGTAGCGGGATTTACCGTGCATAGCGGTGGCGGCCTCGAGCCCAGCGCGATTTATCCAGCCCTGGCGGAAGGCGATCTCTTCCAGGCAGGCGATTTTCAGCCCTTGGCGCTGCTCGATCACGGCCACGAATTGGGAGGCGTCGGCGAGGGCATCTGGCGTGCCGGTATCCAGCCAAGCGGTGCCGCGGCCGAATTTTTCAACCCGCAGGGCACCGCGTTCGAGGTAGAGCCGATTTAGGTCGGTGATTTCCAGTTCACCACGGCTCGAGGGGCGCAAAGAACGGGCGAGTGCGGGGGCTTCTGCGTCGTAAAAATAGAGTCCGGGCACGGCGTAGTTAGACTTCGGTTTGGCGGGTTTTTCCTCCAATGACACCACCTGTCCGGCCTCGTTGAACTCCACCACTCCATAGGAGTGCGGTTCAGCCACGGGGCACGCAAAGATGGTCGCACCTTCGGCTCGGGAAGCGGCCGCGCGGAGGGTGGCGCGGAGGTCGTGACCGTAGAAAAGATTGTCACCCAGCACGAGGGCGGAGGGTTCGGTGCCGGCAAGGAAGCCGGTATCGGCGGCTATGGTCAGGGCTTGGGCGAGGCCGTCGGGCGAGGGCTGGGCGGCGTAGGTGAAGCGCAGGCCTAGGCGGCAGCCGTCGCCGAGCAGACGTTGAAAAAGGGGCACGTCCTTGGGGGTCGAGATGACGAGAATTTCGCGCAGGCCGGCCATCATCAGGACGGATAGCGGGTAATAGATCATCGGTTTGTCGTAAACAGGCATCAGCTGTTTGGAGACAGCGAGCGTGAGGGGGTAGAGACGGGTGCCCGAACCGCCGGCGAGGAGGATCCCTTTGCGTTGCATAAAAAGTCAGGCGCGACAGCCGAGGCGTTCTCGGGCGTAGCGGGTAGAGGTGATGGCGTCGCACCACGAGCGGTTGGCCAGATACCAGGCGACGGTTTCGCCGAGGCCGGCCTCAAGTTGGTGACGGGGGGACCAGTCGAGTTCCGCGCGGAGACGGGAGCAATTCAGGGCGTAGCGCCGGTCGTGGCCGGGGCGGTCGGCGACGTGCGTGATTTGGCCGGAGTAGGGACGGCCGTCGGGGCGGGGGGTGAAGCGGTCCAGAAGGTCGCACAAGGTGCGAACGAGGGTCAGGTTGGTTCGTTCCGATTGGGCTCCGATGTTGTAAACTGAACCGGGGGTGGCGCGGCTGAGGATATTCCAGAGTGCGTCCACGTGGTCCTCCACGTGCAGCCAGTCACGAATCTGCCGGCCGTCGCCGTAGATTGGGAGGGGTTTGTCCTCTAGGGCGTTTAACAGTATCAGGGGGATGAGTTTTTCGGGGAACTGGCGGGAGCCGTAGTTGTTGGAAGAACGGGTGATCAGGCAAGGCAGGCCGTGCGTCTGGAAGGCGGCGCGGACCAGCAGGTCGGAGGAGGCCTTCGAGGCGGCGTAGGGGGTGTTGGGGGCGAACGGGCTTTGCTCGTTGAAGGGCGGTTCGGAGGGGCCCAGGGAGCCGTAAACCTCGTCGGTGGAGACGTGAAGGAAGCGGAAGGTGGCGCGGCGGTCTGCTGGCAGGCGGGCGAAGTGGGCTTGAGCGGCCTCAAGCAGTTGGTGGGTGCCGAGAATGTTGGTTTGGACAAAGACAGCGGGTCCGTCGATCGAGCGGTCGACGTGCGTTTCGGCGGCGAAATGGACGACGGCGTCGAAATCGTTTGCCGCGAAGAGCCCGTCGAGCAACCCGCGGTCGAGAATGTCGCCATGGATGAAGGCATAGCGGGGATCCGCCGGCCGGTCGGCGAGCGGAGAGGGGTCGGCGGCGTAGGTGAGGGCGTCGAGATTGACCAAGCGGCCGACGGGTGTGCAGGGGGCGGCCAGGAGTCGGCGGATGAAGTGACCGCCGATGAAGCCGCAGCCGCCGGTGACGAGAAGGTTCATCGGAGCAGGACTAGCGGGTGGAGTGTCGTGCCGCGGCATGGTGCAAAAGCAGTTGGAATGACGTCGCGTGGTCTGGCCTGAGGAAACGGTGACTCCGGTTTGTGGATCATCCGGCTACAAGGTGGGGAAGGGGTGGGGATGGGTTCAAACCAAACCTTGCGGCGCGGGGCTTGACCGGGGTGCGCGGCGGGCGGCAGGGTCGGGTATGGAAAAAAACCAGATACTGGGGGACGGAGGCGCGGCGCGACACCGCCGTCGGCGTCTGGCGGTGCTGGTGGCGGGTGGCGTGGTGGCCTTGGTGCTGGCGGGAGTGGCGGCAATGCAGCCGACGGACACGTGGGTGCGGGCGAGGGAGGCAGTTGGCCGGATCATGGAAGCGGTGCGGGCGCTGGGAGCGGGGTGGTTTTTTGCGGCGTTCGCGCTACTGCCGGCGGTGGGTTTCCCGGTATCCGTCTTTGTGCTCGCGGCCGGGCCGCTTTTTGCTCCGGTCATCGGTCTACCTGCGGTGCTGGCTTTGGCGGGTGTGAGTATGGCGGTGAGTATGACCCTTTCCTACGGGTTATCTCGATACCTGCTGCGGCCGTGGGTGGAGCGCCTACTGGCCTTTCTTGGTTACGTCATCCCGAGCGTGCCGGCCGGTAAACGTCGGATGTTCGTGTTCCTCGTCCGGGTAACCCCCGGACCGCCCTATGTTTTCCAGAGCTTTCTGCTTGGTTTGGCGAAGGTGCCCTTTTCGACCTATTTGGGTATTTCTTGGCCCACCGCTACGGCGAACATCGTTTTGGTGATTGTTTTTGGTGACGCGCTGATGAACGGGCGTGGTGGAGTCGCGCTGGCGGCGGTGGCGGGAGTGGTTGTGGTTGTTTTTTCGATCCGGGCTTTGCGGCGTCGGGCCGCGGCGAAGGCGGTCGCGGACGAGGCGGGAGGAGCGTGATGGCTGGTCTGGAGATCGACCTCGGGGCGAGCGGAACGACGCGTGCGGAGAGCGTGACGGAGTTCACCCGTCGGGTGAAGGTGGTTCTGGAGGCTGGTATTAAGCCCGGCTGGGTGCGTGGGGAGGTTACAAACCTTCGGATACAGGCCAGCGGGCACGTCTATTTCACGCTCAAGGACGCCGGCGCGCAGGTGCGGGCGGTGATGTTTCGCGGCGACGCCGCGCGGCAGGAGATAAAGCTGCGTGACGGCGGGCAGGTGGTGGTTTTTGGCGAGGCCTCGGTTTACGAGGCGCGTGGTGAATACCAGCTCATCGTGCGCTTGGTGTTGGACGACGGGGTCGGGCGTTTGCAGCGCGAATTCGAAGTGCTCAAGGCGCGGTTGGCGGCGGAGGGGCTCTTCGACAAGACGAGCAAGCGAGTCCTGCCGAGGCTGCCTCGGGCGGTGGGCTTCATAACCTCGCCGACGGGCGCGGCGGTGCAGGATTTTTGCCGCATTCTAGTCCGTCGAGGCTGGCGCGGGCGCGTGATCATACTGCCTGCCAAGGTGCAGGGTGAGGGTGCGGCGGCGGAAGTGGCGGCGATGATCGCGCTGGCCAATGACCCGGGGTCGCTCGGTCTGGAGCTAGACCTGCTGGTGGTCGGGCGGGGGGGCGGCTCGCTGGAGGATCTATGGGCGTTTAACGAGGAAACGCTGGTGCGGGCAGTAGCGGGTTCACGTCTGCCAGTGATCTCGGCGGTCGGGCACGAAATAGACTTCACTTTGAGCGACTTCGCGGCTGACACTCGGGCGGAGACGCCAAGCGCCGCGGCGGAATTGATCTCAAGCGGTTTTGTGGCCGAGGTGGACCGGCTGGACCGGCTCGCGGAGAATTTGGACGCCAGCGCGGCGGCTGGGCTGGCGGCGGCGCGAGACCGATGGACGGGGCTGCTAGACCGGCTTCGCCTGCTTTCGCCCGCCTCGCAGGTGGAGCGGGGTGGGCTTCAGCTGGATGATCTTTCCAACCGGCTCGAGGCGGCGCTGGCGCGGGCGGCGCAGACGCGGGCGCACCGACTCGCGCTGGTGGCGGGACGGCTGGCGGCGGCGAGTCCGGCGCGCCGAGTGGAGAGCGAATCGCAGCGCCTGCTCGGGTTCTGGAAGCGGCTCCAAGCGGCAAGTCCGGCCTCGGTCTTGAATCGGGGTTTTGTGATTTTGCGCGCTGCGGATGGTCAACCTATCGGGCGGGCGGCCGAACTGGCATCTGGGGGGCGCGTGCGGGCGCAGTTTGCCGACGGCGAGGCTGAGTTGAGGGCGGATTAACCGAGCAGTAACTCGCGGAGGGCTATGGGGTTGGTGACGGGGGTTTGGCAGGCGAGGTCGCGGCAGAGGTAGGCGGTGGGCCGGCCTCCGAGCGGCACCATGTCGCGGGCCCACGCGGCGTCGTAGGGGGTGAGCAAATAAACCGGGGCGCTGAAGGGCGGGGCGGCGTGGACCACGGAGGCGAGTGCGGTGAAAGCGGGGTCGGCGGGGTCGCCCGCGAGGATCACGTGGGAGGGTTCGGCGAGGAGGTCGGCGAGCCCGCAAAGGAGCACAGGCAAAGCGTGCGGGGCGCCTGACCACTGAGAGCGGAAGGCCTCGGCGACGCGGGCCGCGCGCGCGCGGTGCGGTGCGAGAGCGGGCGCGGTTTCGTTGGAGGCGGGTTCACCTTGAAGGATGGACAGACGGACCAAGTTAGACAGGGCGAAGGAAGACGCGGCCGGCTCGGCGCCGTCGTAATCGTCCTTAAGGCGCAGGACGAGTTCGGTGTCGGCCGGCGCGGAGAAATAGCCGCCCTCCGCCTCGTCCCAAAAGCGGGCGTCGAGCGCGGCTTGGAGTTTTTCAGCGAAGCGCAACCAATGCGGGTCTAGGGTGGCCTGATGCAAGTCTAGCAGGCCGGCGACGACGCAGGCGTAGTCCTCGGCGAAGCCGTCGATTGCGGCGGGGCCGTCACGCCAGGAGCGGAGCAGCACGCGGCGCGCGGGGACCCAGAGTTCGCTCTCGATAAAGCGGGCGCAGCGCAGGGCGGCCTCGAGGTAGAAGGGGCGTTTATCGGCGAGGCAGGCGGCAGGGTGGACGGCGGCGCGGGCGAGGGCGGACAGGGCGAGGCCGTTCCAAGCGGCGAGAACCTTATCGTCGAGGTGGGGTCTAGGCCGGGAGGCGCGGATGGCACGGAGGCGTTCCAGCGAGGCAGCGAGGCGGTCGGCGGCGGCAATGGGGTCTAGTCCGAGGCCGACTGCGGTCTCGGCCAGCGGGCGGGACTGGCGCAGGATGTTGCGCCCGGTAAACTCGCAGTGCGGGTCGAGTTCGGCGGGGACGTTGCCCGCGTCTTCAATTCCGAAATGGGCGCACACCAGAGCGGTGTCGACTGGCGGGAGCACGCGGTCGAGCTCGGTGCGAGTCCAGACGTAGAAAGCGCCCTCGGCGTGTCCACCACCCTCGGCGGGAGTGCGGTCGCTGTCGGCGTCCTCGGCGGAGAAAAAGGCGCCACGGGGGTGGGCTAGGTCGCGCAGCAGATAATCGAACACGCCGCGGGCGGCCCAAGCGAGGCGTTCATCCCCAGTGGCGCGGGCGGTGTCGAGCAGGTTGCGGGCGATCAGGGCCTGATCGTAGAGCATCTTCTCGAAGTGGGGCACAAACCAGCCGGCATCGACGGAGTAGCGGTGGAAACCGCCGCCGAGGTGGTCGTGGAGGCCACCTTGAATCATGTTGCGCAGGGTTTCGGCAATTAGGCGGAGGGCTTCGCGACCGGTCTCGGTGGCGCCGCCGCCTTGGAGGGCGGCGACGCGGAGCAGGAAGTCGATGTTGCCGGAGCGAGGGAACTTCGGTGCGCCGCCGAAGCCCCCGTGGGTGGCGTCGAAGCTCTCGTAGAGGTGGGCAAAGCCGCGCTCGAAGGCGTCGCCGGCGGCCTCGTGGAGGGGGATTGGCGCGGCGGAGCTTGGGCTGGTGGAGGAGGCTGGAGTGGATCCGGGTCCGCCGGAGTCGGCGACGGAGGCGGCGCGGTTCCTGTAATGATCACGCAAAGAAGCGAGCACGCGGTCGGCCTCGGCTACGAGATCGGCGCGTTTATCGTGCCAAGCGCCGGCGATGGCGGCGAGCAGGCTGGGGAAACCGCGGCGGCCTTGGCGGTCCTCGGGCGGGAAGTAGGTGCCGCCGAAGAAGGGCTTCAGGTCTGGGGTGAGGAAGACGTTGAGTGGCCAACCGCCGGAGCCGGTGCGAGCCTGGACGTAGGTCATGTAGACGCGGTCCACGTCGGGGCGCTCCTCGCGGTCCAGTTTAACCGGGATGAAATCGTGATTCAGCTGTGCGGCGATGGCAGCGTTCTCGAACGACTCGCGGGCCATCACGTGGCACCAGTGGCAGGTGGAGTAGCCGATGGAGAGCAGGATGGGTTTATCCTCAGCGCGGGCTCGGGCGAAGGCGGCCTCGCCCCACTCCAGCCAGCCGACCGGATTGTTGGCGTGCTGGCGCAGGTAGGGAGACTTAGCGAGGGCAAGGGAGTTGGGCATGGGCGGGCGTGATGGCCGCAAGAAGCTCGTCGGGGCGCAAAAGAAAACCCGCCGGACGATATTCTCGTCGGGCGGGTCGCGGGCTGGGGTGCCTTTGGTTTATTTCAAGTTGATCGCGATGGGGGTGAACAGGCCGCGCACGTAGACGATGAGCAGGTTGCGACCGGGTTTGAGCAGGCGCTGGGCGGACTCGAGGTCGGCGACGGGCTCGCGGTTCACCTCGACCACCACCATGCCTGGGGCGAGGCGTTCGGCGAAGGCGGAGCCCGATGCGACTTCAGTGATAACCACGCCTTCGAGGTCCTTGGCCGCGCCGAGCTGGCGGCGGGCTTCATCGTCGAGGGTCTTGGCGGTGACGCCGGGCAGGAACTCGGTGGCGGCTTGGGCGGCGGAAAGGGCGCCGAGCTTGGCCTTGATCGTCTTCTCTTTACCGTCCCGTAGGACGCGCAGTTCGACCTCGGAGCCGGGGGCACGGGCGGCGACACGGTTGCGCAGGTCCTGGGGCGTGCTGACCTCGTGGCCCTCGATGCCCACGATCACGTCGCTGCGTTCGAGGCCGGCCTTGGCGGCGGGGCTGTCCTTGGGGAGGTTGGTGATGATCACGCCGCGTTGTTCCTTCTTCAGGCCGAGGGCCTCGGCGACGTCTGGCTTTAGCTCGTCGATATTCACCCCGAGGTAGCCGCGCTGCACTGTCCCGGTCTCGACTAGGCTGGTGAGCACGGTGGAGGCTTGGTTCACGGGGATGGCGAAGCCGATGCCGATGTTGCCTGAGCCGCCTCGGCCGGAGAGGATGGCGGTATTGATGCCGACGAGGCGGCCTTGCGCATCTACGAGGGCGCCGCCGGAGTTGCCTTGGTTGATAGCGGCATCGGTCTGGATAAAATTCTCATAACCGCCGCGGTCGGCGAGCAGGCCGAGATTATCGCGACCGGTGGCGGAGATGATGCCCATGGTGACGGTCTGGCCTACGCCGAGCGGATTGCCGACGGCGAACACGAGATCACCCACGCGCAGCTTGTCGCTATCAGCTAGGGTGGCGATGGGCAGGTCATCGGCTTCGATTTTGATCACGGCGACGTCCGTCTTGGGGTCGGCGCCGATCAGCTTGGCGGTAAACTCGCGGCCGTCGTTCAGAGAGACCTTCAATTCGTCGGCCTCGTCGACGACGTGGTTATTGGTCAGGATGTAGCCGTTTTGGGAGACGACTACGCCGGAGCCGAGGCCTTCTTGGCGGGACTCACGCTCGGGTAGCTGGCCGTAGAGCTGACGGAAAAAGTCGGGGACTTGGACGCGTTCTCGGACTATTTTGCTGGAGTAGACGGATACGACGGCCTTCTGGATGGGCTGGATCACATCGGCGTAGGACGAGGCCCGGCCGGAGCCGGCCGTGTCGGCGAGGGCGGAGCCATCGATTTTCAGGGCGAGTTTGGCTTTGGGATCTTCGGCGCGGCAGGCGGGGAGCAGGGCGAGGCCGATGAGCGCGAGACCGGTGGAAGCCAGGAGACGAGTTTTCATGGTGTTGAAAAAGAGAAGGGATCTCGTGGACCGGACTAGCCGGGTGAAGGTTCCCGGACTTCGATCTTGGGCTGACTTTGGGATGGATGTGATGGGCCGCTAACCAGATCAGAACCCCTTGACCTTGAACAAGCTGGTTACGGATTCGTTATTGTTGATCCGGATGATGGCCTGGGCGAGCAGATCGGCGACACTGAGGACCTTGATGGGGAGGTCGCGGGGCTCGACGGGGATAGAGTTGGTGGTGATGAGCTCGTCGATCTGCCCCGAGCGGAGGCGTTCGTAGGCCATGGGCGAGAGGAGGGCGTGGGAGACGGCGGCGCGCACGGAGCGGGCGCCGTTATCGCGCAGCAGCTTGGCCGCGTTCACAAGGGTGCCGGCAGTCTCGGTGATATCATCTACGATCAGCACGTCCTTGCCGGCGACATCGCCGACGATGTTGACTGACTCGACGGTGGTGGCGGAGGTGCGTTTTTTCCAGACCATGCCGAGGCCGGTGCCGAGAGCGCCGGCGTAGGCAGCGGCCATCTTCATGCCGCCGACGTCGGGCGAGCACACGACGAGATTTTGCCCGCGATGGCTTTCGAGGTATTTGAAGATGACGGGGGAGGCGAAGAGGTGATCGACGGGAATGTTGAAGAAGCCTTGGATCTGTTGAGAGTGCAGGTCCATGGTGAGCACGCGGTGGGCCCCGGCGGCTGACAGCAGGTCGGCGACGAGTTTGGCGGTGATGGGGACGCGGGGCTGGTCTTTGCGGTCTTGGCGGGCGTAGCCGTAAAAGGGGATCACGGCGGTGATGCGCTGGGCCGACGCGCGTTTGGCGGCATCGATCATGATCAGCAACTCCATCAGGTGATGGTTGGTCGGGGTGCAGGTTGACTGCACGAGATAGATATCCTGACCGCGGATATTTTCCTCAATTCGGACGAAAGACTCACCATCTGGGAAGCTGGTCACGGTAGCTTGGCCTAGGGGGATGCCCACGTGGCGGCAGATTTCTTCGGCGAGAGGACGGTTGGAGTTGCCGGAGAAGATTTTCAGGCTGGGGGCGCTCATCGTGGTGGTATGTTAGGTGGCGAGTGAAACGGAAGTGTGACGGTTTCGTTGGACGCGGGGAAAGGCTATTTTACAAAAGCCTTAGGCGGCGGCGGGCTTGCGGCGGCGGGGGTGTTTGGGGCAGGGTGGCGGCATGGATGACGCCACCCTTACTCCGCCCCGAATCATCGCCTGCAAACGTGACGGTGGCGCGCTGGGGAGCGATGCCATCAGGGCCTTCGTGCGGGGTGCGACGGACGGTTCTTGGCCGGATTACCAGCTATCGGCTCTACTCATGGCGATTTATCTGCGCGGTATGGAGCCGGAGGAGACGGCGGCCTTAACCGAGGCGATGATGCATTCGGGGGTAGTGGCGGATCTCTCGGGGGTGCCGGGGCGGAAAGTCGATAAACACTCGACCGGCGGGGTGGGCGACAAGGTTTCCCTGCCGCTCGCAGCGATTGTGGCGGCTTGCGGCGTGCCGGTGCCAATGATCTCGGGGCGTGGGCTGGGCCACACCGGTGGCACGCTCGATAAACTGGAGAGTATTCCAGGTTTTCGCGTCGGGCTGAGCCTTGAAGAATACCGAGCGCAGGTCGCCCGGATCGGCTGTGCGCTTATCGGGCAGACTCGGGACCTAGCGCCGGCGGATAAAAAACTTTACGCGCTCCGTGATGTCACCGCGACGGTCGAGTGCCTCCCGCTCATCTGCGCTTCTATCATGTCCAAAAAAATGGCTGAGGGCATCGACGCGCTGGTGCTCGACGTCAAATTTGGCCGTGGTGCCTTTATGAAGACCTTGCCCGAGGCTCGGGCCTTGGCGGAGGCGATGTGCGCTATCGGTGCGGCGATGGCCAAGCCAACCCGCGCGCTGCTCACCCGCATGGACCAACCGTTGGGGCGGGCGGTGGGTAACGCCGTCGAAGTCGCGGAGAGCATCGCGTGCCTGCGCGGCGAGACGGAGGGTTTAGAAGACCTATTGGAGCTTACTTACGCGCTCGGGACGGAGATGCTTTTGCTAGCGGGGGTCGAAACCGAGGCGGACGCGGCGCGAGCGCGGTTGGTCGAGGTGGTGGCGAGTGGGGCGGCCTTAGAAAAATTCCGCGAGATTGTGGCCGCGCAGGGTGGGGATCCGCGGGTGTGCGAAGATCCGGTGGCGGTGTTGCCGGCGGCGCGTTTCACGGGGGAGGTGCGGGCGGCGCGGGCGGGTTGGGTGGTTGGCGTCGATGCGATGGCGGTGGCTTTGGCTGCGCTGCGGCTGGGGGCGGGCCGGACGCGGGCGGAAGATGCGGTGGACCACGCGGTGGGCTTCACCCGGCTGGTCAAGGTCGGCGCGCGGGTTGCAGTGGGTGATCTGCTCGGCGCAGTCCACGCCAACGACGAGTCCAAGCTGGCGGAGGCGCGTGGGGCGTTGGCGAGGGCGGTGGAGATCGCTGAAGAGTCGCCGTCGGCGGTTCCGCTTATCGTGGGACGGGCTGGTGGGTGAGCGCTGAGGCTCTGGTTTAGCCGGCGTGGCGTTCGGCGGCGTCCAGGGCTTCTGTGGCGGCTTCCCACTTGGAGGTGGCGTCGCTCACCTGTTCGGTGATGGTGCTCAGCTCGATATTCAGGCGGTGGAATCGGCTTTTGTCGGCGTAGGTGGCAGGGTCCTCGAGTGCGGCAGTGATTTCGTTCTGCTTGGCCTCCAGTTCCGCGACTTTTTTCTCCAACTGGCCGACTTCCTCGCGCATTTTGCGGAGCTGGTTCGGGGTGTGTTTTGGACCGCCTGAAGATGGGGGGGGGGCGGGGGCGGCCTTTTTGGCCGCGCCCTTGTGGGCTTCGGGGCGGGCGTCGGTGAAGCCGGCGGTGAGGGCGGCGCGGGCGTTAGTGGCCTTGGACTTCTCCAGATAGTAATCGTAGTTCCCGGCGTAAGAGGTGAGGCGGCCGCTGTGCACGTGCAGCACGGTCTCGGCGAGCGAGCGGATGAAATGCACGTCGTGGGAGATAAAAATCAGGGTGCCGGTATAGCCCTTCAGGGCGTTCACCATGGCGTCGATTGAGCCGATGTCCAAGTGGGTGGTGGGCTCGTCCATTAGGAGGAGATTCGGTGGATCGACGAGGAGGCGCGCTAGGTTGAGGCGGGATTTTTCGCCGCCGGAGAGCACGCCGATTTTCTTATGCACGTCGTCCTTGCGGAAGAGGAAGCTGCCCAGGATGGCGCGGGCCTGCTGTTCGGTGAGCTGGTTCTCGTTGGTGCGCAGTTCCATCATCATCTCGAACACGGTTGCGTCCTCGCGCAGGGTATCGGTGCGTTGCTGGGCGAAGTAGCCGGCGGTGACGTTGCTACCAAACTCACGGAGGCCGCCCTGAATGGCGAGATTGCCGGCGAGGATTTTTAGCAAGGTGGATTTGCCGGCGCCGTTGGGCCCGACGAGCACGATACGCTGACCGCGTTCGGCGGTGAAGTTGAGATCGGTGTAAACGACCTTCTCGCCGTAGGCTTGGCGGACGTTTTTCAGCTCGATGACCTTCAGGCCGGAGCGGATGGGCTGGGGGAACTTGAAGTTGATGCGTTTCAGCTCTTCGCTGGGCTCCTCCACGGCGGCCTCCTTTAGGCGCTCGATTTGTTTCTCCTTCGACTTGGCGCGGGAGGCCATGGAGGCCTTGGCGCCGAAGCGGTCGACGAAGACCTGTAGGTGGGCGATCTCGCGTTGCTGGTTTTTGAACTGGGCAAGCTGTTGTTCTTTGCGGGCCTCCTTCTCCTTCAGGAAGTCGTCGTAATTACCATGGTAGTAATGAAGGGTGCCGGCGCGCAGTTCCAGCATGCCGGTGCAGAGAGCGTTGAGGAAGGCGCGGTCGTGGGAGATGACCACGAGCCCGCCCGGGTAGCGGCTGAGGTATTCTTGGAACCAGAGGAGAGCCTCGAGATCGAGATGGTTCGTCGGCTCGTCGAGCAGGAGGAGGGCGGGCTCTGCGACGAGCAGGCGGGCGAGGTGTGCACGCATGATCCAACCGCCGGAGAAGGATTTGGCGGGTTTGTGCGCGTCGCCCTCCTTGAAGCCGAGGCCGGCGAGGATGGTGTGGGCGCGGGGCTCTAGGGTGTAATCGATATCGTAGTTGTCTTCGGTCGGCTCCAGGGCCTTGCCGGAGGTGGCGATGTGGAGGATGGACTCATCGCCGACTGGGGCGGACTCTTGGGGAAGGTAGCCGAAGTCTGCTCCCCGCTCCCATTCGATGATACCGGTGTCGGGGCGTTCCTCCCCGAGGATCAGCCCGAAGAGGGTGGATTTGCCGGCGCCGTTGGGTCCGACGAGGCCGAGCCGGTCGGTGCGCGCGACGAAGAGGGAAACGTCGGAAAATAGTTCGCGGGTGCCGTAGGACTTAGAGACGTCGGAGATGGTGAGCATGGCGCAGGGAGCGGGGAGCTAGGAGGGATGGGGGGGCGCAGGGCAACAAAAAGCCCGTCTGGCGTGAAAACGGGTCGCTTGCGTGACAGTTTTGCACGGTGCGCGGCTTTTGGATGGCTTTGCCGGCCTGCGTCGGCTCACTCCGGAACTTTCCCTTTCTCCTCCCACCATGGCCCATAAAGTCAAAGCCGCCAAGCGGCAGACCCTGCTCACCGAAAACATCAACGCCAAGCTCGCGGCCAAAAAAGGCCCGATCTCGCAGTTCCTCGCCCACCATTACCGGCATTTCAACTCCGCCGCCTTGATCGACTCGGCCAAGGGCTACGAGGCCCATCTGAAGGCTGGCGGAAAGATGCTTGTCACTCTTGCTGGCGCCATGTCCACGGCCGAGCTCGGCCTCTCCCTTGCCGAGATGATTCGTCAGGACAAGGTCCACGCCATCGTCTGCACCGGCGCCAACCTTGAGGAGGATATCTTTAACCTCGTTGCCCACGATTATTACGAGCGCGTGCCCGGTTATCGCGATCTCACCGCTGCCGACGAGCAGGCCCTGCTAGACCGGCACATGAACCGCGTGACCGATACCTGTATCCCCGAGGGCGAGGCCATGCGTCGCATCGAGGCGGCCGTCGCCGAGGAGTGGATCGCTGCCGACAAGGCCGGCACGCCGTTTTTCCCACACGAGTTCATGTATAAGGTTCTCCGCACTGGAAAGCTGAAGGCCAGCTACATGATTGATCCGAAGAACTCCTGGATGCTTGCCGCCTGCGAGAAGAACCTCCCCATCATCGTCCCGGGCTGGGAGGACTCCACTTTGGGTAACATGTATGCGGGCCGCGTCATCACCGGTGAGATCAAGAAGGTCCACACCGTGCGCACTGGTATCGAATACATGACCTGGTTGGCCGACTGGTATACCAAAACCGCCAAAACGCTCAAAAATGGCGAAGGCTCAATCGGCTTCTTCCAGATTGGCGGCGGTATCGCGGGCGACTTCCCGATCTGCGTCGTGCCCATGCTGCATCAGGACCTAGACCGGCCCGAGGTGCCGCTCTGGGGCTATTTCTCTCAAATCAGCGATTCCACCACCAGCTACGGCAGCTACTCCGGTGCGGTGCCCAATGAGAAGATCACTTGGGGCAAACTCGGCCAGAAGACCCCGAAGTATATCGTCGAGAGCGATGCCACGATTGTGTCGCCCCTGATTTTTGCCTGGGTTTTGGGGCAGTAAGTCAGCGCGCCAGCCCGCCGCCTCGGCGGGCTGATTTACCAAACCAGTCGCGACCAAAGCAGGCGGAAAGAGCCTGCGAAGTCGCGCGGTTGGTTCCGCAACGCATCGTCGATCTCCGCTCGGGTGCGCCAAGCGCCGTCCATGATTTCCGCGGGGTGCAGGGTAAAGGGCCCGGCGTGCCGCACCCGGTATACCCAGACAAATTCCTCGCCCGTCTCCCGGCAGGGCTCCAGTCGCAGCCAAGGTTCGAGTTGATGCGGGCTCTCCAACTGCGCGCCAATTTCCTCGGCCAGTTCGCGAACCGCCGCCGTTAGGTAGTCCTCGCCTGCATCGACGTGTCCCGAGCACGAGGCGCACCAGCGACCAGGGGCGGAGTCCTTGAGCATTGAGCGTCTTTGCAGGAAAACCCGCCCGCCCTCGTCGAGACAGAGCACGTGAACCGCGCGATGGCGGAGCTTCCGGGCATGCACGTCGGCGCGGCGGGCCTGGCCAACCACGTGGTCATGCTCGTCCACCACGTCGAATAATTCGTCCGCGCTCTGTGCCGCCCCGCCGCCCTTTACATTGCCATCCATGTGTGCCCTTTCGTGGGACTTTCAACGCCCGCACGCCATGCCGAAAATCGAAGTCAATCAAGTCGCCGAAATCCTCAAACGTAACGACGTCGACCCCGCCCTGCTCCGCCAGATCGTCGAAGAGATGAACCAAGCGGTGGAGCCCGAGGTGGACGAAGAGAAGCCGCCGGCGGTCAAAAAACAGTTCTCTATCCTCATCTCCGACCCTGACGGCAAATTGCCCGCCGGTGAGTTTACCGGCTGGGTGCTGCAAATCCCCGAGGACGCGTCCGTGACTAGCGCCCCCGAGCGCATCCACAAGGCCGCCTACGAATTCAACACCACCAAAAAGGGACGCCTGCTGCCGGCCAAGACCATGGCCGACGCGATCGAGAACGTCACCGCCAAGCACTTCAAGGAGCAGCAGGTCTGGATCAAGACCAAGGCGCCAGTTTTCATGATGACCACGAATAACGAGATCCCATCGGAAAAGACCGATCGCTCCACTCGCCGCGGGCGGGTGGAGTAAGGCCCCGAAGCTGCCGTCGGCTTTTGTTTTTACCCGCGCCCCGCTTTGCGCCTTGATCGCCCCATGTCCACCCCGTCCAAACGCAAGTTTATCCTCGGCCTCGATCTGGACGGCGTCGTGGTTGATTTTTACCGCGCGCTCAAGCCCGTCGCCGCCGCCTGGCTGGGCAAGCGTAGTGAGGATCTGACGGATGACTTCCGCTACGGGCTGAAGGAGTGGGGCCTGCTCGACAAGGTTCCCGGCGCTGGAGGTTACGACCTCACCTACCCGCTGCTCCACAAGCATGCGGTTAACCAGCACGGTATCTTCAAGAACGCCGACCCCATCGCGCTCGCTCCCTTCACGCTGCGCCGACTTTCCCGGCTCGGCGTGCACATCCGCATCATCACCCACCGGCTCTACGTCGGCGGCTTGCATGGCGAGTCCGTCACCCAGACCGCCGAGTGGCTGGAGAAGCACGATGTGCCCTATCGCGACCTCTGCTTCGTCGAGGATAAGCTCTCGATCAACGCTGATCTCTACATCGACGACTCGCCGAAAAACATCGAGGCCTACCGTGCTGAGGGCCGCCCTTGCATCATCTTCGACAACCCCACCAACCGACACCTCGGCGACGAGCTGCGCGCCCGCACTTGGGACGAGGTGTATGAGTTGGTCGCCGCCGCGCACGGTCGCACCCAAACCTGAGTTCTCGGCTTAGTTGCGCCTCCGCCTGATCGTCTTCGCCGATGAACAACGCGCCCGCCTTTGTCGCCTTTGAGATCGCTCGGTTGGTCAACGCCGAGTGTTTCCCCGGCGGGAAAAAAATCCAAGCCGGAGTCGAGCTGCGCGCTTTGGGTCCGCTGGAGCCCGTTGCCTTGCTCTGGGTGGTCTCTATCTGCGCACAAACCGCTGCGCTGCTTTGGCTGCTAGGCCACGGTGGGCTGACTCGCCTGCAAGCTGCGTTGGGTCTTGGTAACTTTGACTATCGAGGGCGTGCTGCGGCGGCATCATTATTTGGCGCGGTTTGGCGCAGACTCTAGCGGCGGAGGGAGCCCAGCGTATGCCGTTTCCTGAATTCGCCGCGCCATCGCCTAATTACTCATCCGCGCCGGCCCATGAGCGCCTTGGGGTGTGTTTTCACCATACGGTCATGCCGTTTGCTGAGACGCTGGCCTTTATGGCTCGGCCGGAGAGTCGAGTCAGCTACCATATTGTGATCGCTCCGGACGGGGCGCGGGCGCGTTTGGTGGCGGATACACAGGTGGCGTGGCACGCGGGGGTATCGGTTTTTCACGGACGGGAAGGCTGTAACGCCTTTCTTATCGGGGTTAGTTTCGCTGGCGACACACGACTGGCGGCGCTCACGGAGGCCCAAATCGCCTCCGCCTTGGACTGGTTGGCGCCGCGTTGGGCGGAGTTAAGCTGGTCGCTCGACTGGATGACTGATCACCGCCAGATCGCGCCCGGACGGAAGGACGACCTCGCGCTGGCTGAGTGGTTGCGCCTGCGGGCGGCGATCGCGGCGCGCTTCGGGCCGGGTCACTCCGCCGCCGGCGGCTTGGCTTCGTAGATCCGCCAGTCGGCGAGCAGGGCGGCGACCACGGTTGAGCCGACACGGTGCGCCGCCTCGAGTGCGGGCAGCATGCCTTGATACTCAGCCACCATGCTGTTGGCGGCGGACTGGCCGGTGGGCGGGCGGGAGAAATTGCTACCGGTGCGGAGAACCAGCACGCGGTCGAAGCGGACCTTGCCCAGCGCGTCGAGCCGGGTGAGGGCGTTGGCGAGACCATGGTCCTCCATGTTTGTCATGGTGGCATCGCCCTGACCGTCCGTGTAGAGTGCGGCCCACTCATTGGCCCAGTTTTGCATCACCGCACCGTGCCAGTAACGACAGGAGGCAAAGCTATCGCCGATGAGCACGACGGGGCCCTTTTCCACCGCCGGGAAGTCAGTGTAGAGCGCGCGGTGGGCAGTGGCTTCGGGCGAATCAGCGAGGGCGAGATCCTTGGTCTTCGCGTAGGCCCAGGCGACCAGGCTGGGGTTGAGCGTCCAGGCCATGGGTTTCGGGGCCCAAGCGGGGATGACGGGTTTGGTCAGCGGCGATTTGTTGCCCAGGGCCATGATGCCGTAGGGCCAGTTGGCTGGGGCCTCGCGCGAGTCGATCTCGTAAGCGATGTCGCCATCGAGGATGTGGCGGGCCCACGCGGCGCTACCTTCCGCCGCACGGCCCGGATCGACGCCCGCGATGCCGTTGATCAGCCAATAGCTGCAGGAAAAATCGAAACGCGGGTCTAGCCCGAGCGCGAAAAGTTGCAGGCCGGAGCGCACGGTGGTGCCCGAGACGACGCCGAAGACGCCGGTGGCTGGGTTGTAGCGAACGGGGTGATCGAGTCCGGGCACGCCGATGGATTCGGTAAGCTGTTCGCGCTCGGCCCAGAACTGAAACTCGCCAGGTTCGTCGCCGATGTCGGCCCCGACCTCGAACGTGGCCACCACTACGACCTTGGGGCGAAACGTCGCAGCCGCCGGGGCCGCTCTCAGGGTGGCGAGAAACAGCGTGGCGAAAAGCAGGACGTTAAAGGGCGGTGAACGAAGCATGGGTAAGGACTTTGCAACCGCCATGCCAAGTCCCTGCGCTGGGCGGGCGCGTATATCGCTGGCCGCTCCGCTCAGACCTGCGTGCGGAAGTAGGCGATGGTGCGGCCGAGGCCTTCCTCGAGCGCCACGGTGGGGCTCCAGTTGTTCAGGTGTTTTTGGGCCAGGGTGATGTCGGGTCGGCGTTGCTTGGGGTCGTCGCCGGGGAGGGGACGGTGCACGATTTTCGAGGCGCTGCCGGTGAGTTTCAGGGTGAGCTCGGCGAGCTGGAGCATGGTAAATTCGCCGGGGTTGCCGATGTTGATCGGGCCGGTGACGGCGTCCTGATTCATCAGGCGCACGAAGCCCTCGATGAGGTCGTCGACGTAACAGAAGGAGCGGGTCTGGAGGCCGTCGCCGTAGATGGTGAGGTCCTCGCCTTTGAGCGCTTGGACGATGAAGTTCGACACCACGCGGCCGTCGTTCGGGTGCATGCGGGGTCCGTAGGTGTTAAAAATCCGCACGATTCGGATATCGACCTCGTTCTGGCGGTGGTAGTCCATGAACAGGGTCTCGGCGACGCGTTTACCCTCGTCGTAGCAAGAGCGGATGCCGATGGGGTTGACGTTGCCCCAGTAGCTTTCGGGTTGGGGGTGGATCGCGGGGTCGCCGTAGACCTCGGAGGTGCTGGCTTGGAAGACGCGGGCGCGGGTCCGTTTGGCGAGACCGAGGCAATTGATCGCGCCCATGACGGAGGTTTTAACCGTCTTGATCGCATTGTATTGGTAGTGGGGCGGCGAGGCGGGGCAGGCGAGGTTGTAGATCTGGTCGACCTCGAATTTATAGGGATCGATAACGTCATGGCGGACCAACTCGAAGTCGGGCCGACCGAGGAGGTGGGCGATATTGGTTTTTCGACCGGTGAAGAAATTATCAAGGGCGATGACTTCGTGGCCGTCCTTTAGCAGGCGGTCGCAGAGATGGGAACCGAGGAAGCCGGCACCGCCGGTGACGAGTATTCGCATGGCGAGATTGGACATCAGGAAAGCGGAAAACGGAAAGCCCAAAACGTAAACCGAACGTGAAGAACTAAAGGCGATTGCTAGGTGGGGTTAGGCTAGGCGGGCGTCGGCGCCGGCTTCGTAGCGACTAATCCAGGCGCGGTGCCAAGGGGCGAAGTCGCCGGACTCAAGGTGGGCGCGGGCCTGCGCCATCAGGTCGAGGTAGAAGGCGAGGTTGTGGATCGTGAGAAGGGTGGAGGCGAGGATCTCGCCCGCGACGAGGAGGTGCCGAAGGTAGGCGCGGGAGAAATTCGTGGTGTAGTTGTTCACCCCGGGGTGGATCGGGCCGGGGTCGGCGCGGAAGCGCTCGTTGCGGAGGTTGAGTGGGCCGTCAGGGGTGAAAACGAGGCCGTTGCGGGCGACGCGGCTGGGCAGGACACAGTCGAACATATCTACGCCCAGCGCGATCATCTTGAGCATCTGCGGCGGCATGCCGAGGCCCATGGTGTAGCGGGGCTTGTCGGCGGGCAGGAAGGGAGTGGTTGCGCCAACTTGTTTTAGCATCTCGGGCTCTGGTTCGCCGACGCTCACGCCGCCTACGGCGTAGCCGGGGAAATCCAGCGCGCCGAGGGCCTCGGCGGCCTCGCGGCGGAGGTCGTCGTAGGTGGAGCCCTGAACGATGGCGAAAACGTGGTGCCCAGCGGCGAGGAAACCGGAGTCGGTGGCGATCTGTTTGCACTGCGCGGCCCAACGCAGGGAGCGGGCACAGGCGGCGGCGGTGGCGTCCCGCTCGCAGGGCCAGGGTGGGCACTCATCAATCACCATGGCGATGTCGCTGCCAAGGTTGGCCTGGATGGCCATGACTTCACGGGGGCCGAGGAAACACTTTTTACCGTCGAGGTGGCTTTGGAACTCGACGCCGTTGTCGTGCATCTTGCGGAGCTTGGCCAGGGAGAACACTTGGAAGCCGCCGCTGTCGGTGAGGATGGGGCCATCCCAGCCCATGAATTGGTGGAGGCCGCCGAGTTCGCGCACCAGTTCGCTGGTAGGGCGGAGGTTGAGGTGGTAGGTGTTCCCGAGGATAATCTGGGCCCCGAGTTCGCGGAGTTGGACGGGGGTCACGCCCTTGACCGTGCCCTGAGTGCCCACGGGCATGAAGATCGGCGTCTCGATCAGGCCATGGCGGGTGCGAAGGCGACCGCGGCGCGCGGCGGTGTGCGGATCGGTCAGGAGCAGGTCAAAATGGGGGACGGGCATGGAGCGAATATTCGCGAGTGCGGCGGTGGCGTCCAAACCGATTTTTGGTTCGGACGGCAGGAGAATTCAGGCTAGGCCGAGTTCCGGCTGGGCCTCGGCGGGGGCGAGTCGGGCCTGATGACTGAAGTGGTGGTCGTTAAAGACCGGATACAGCGCGTAAAGGCGCTCCAGAAGGCCGGAGAGCAATTTTTCCAAAGGAGGCAGGTCGCTTTCGCCGCGGAAGTGGGGGGCGGGTTTGAGCTCACTGAGAAATAGCAGCAATTCCTGCGCGGCGCGCTCCGGCGCGCCGGGACCGGAAGAGGGGTCACTTTCTTGGCGAATGGCGGCCAGGCTTTGTTTCATCGCATGGACGAGGTGGAACAGGCCGTGCGGTGCGTCGGGTTGCTGGAGAAAGAACTCGGCGACGTAGCGCGGTTGGCTGCGCGCCTGGTAGAGCCGACGGTAGGCATCCTGCGAGCCGAGCATGCGCAGCAGGGCGGAGAGCTCGGGGTTGTCACGGTAGTGTCCTGGGCGGGGGTGGCCGGGGCGGGCGTGGGCTCCGAGGATATGGCGGAGGGCGCTGCAGGTCATGATCGCGCGCTCCAGGAAAACGCCGAGCCGGAGGAAGTGCCAGGCGGCGTCGTGCAGCATGGTGTGGTCGGCGGTCGCGTGGAAGGCGGGCACGTGGTCAAGGACGACTTGCCCGGCCTCGTTTGCTAGCCGCTGCCGGAGTTTCGCGGCGGCGCTGCCGGTGGGCAGGGTGCGGTGGCGGAGGGCTTCAAGCCGGGTATGGAGGCGGGTCAGCACTCGCCAGGTTTCCGGCGAGAGGTAGTCACGGAGTTGGCTGGCGTTGTAGAGCACGGAGCTGACGGCGGCCGTGATGGAGCCGGGGGTGTCGGCGTCGAGGGTTAGGCGCCAAGCGAGGTCGGCTCCGAAGGTTTCATGGGGGCGGGCGCGGGCGTCGAGACGGGGGCCGGAGTGGCCCGTGGCTTCGAGCAGGCCGCGCCAGACGGGCAGCCAGTGGCGGCGGTCGCGGGCGGGGATTTCTTCCAAGGCAACGTCGTCGAGAATGGCGAGCATCCGCGCGGTGGCCTCGGCGCGTTCGAGATAGCGGCCGAGCCAGAAAAGGCTCTCTGCGGCGCGCGATCCGAGCTGGGCGGGGTGGAGGGAGTCACCGGGATCATGGGCCTCGAGATCGGCGATGCCGCCGGAGTTATGCGAGCCGAGCAGGACAAGGGCGTCGGCGGCAGCGCCCACGCGACCGGCCGGAGGCACGGCGGAGCCGAGGTGGATGAGGCCGCCGGGGAAAATGTCTTGGCGGCGGTCGTCGGTCAGCACGAAGGTGCTCAGGCAAAAGGGCACGGCAGCGGTGCGACCGCCCGGGCGACGGCCGTCGAGGGCAAGGGCCTCGGGCGTGGCCTGAGCGACGTAGGCGTGGGGGTTGCGCAGGACGCGGTGGTCGAGACCGGCTGAGGTCAGGAGTGGGCGCCGGTGGGCGGGGCGGGTGACGGTGTAGTTGTCGGGCGATTCGTGCGCAGGGCGAATTACGAAGCGTTCGTGCTGGTCGAGGATTTGCTCGAGGCGATCGGGTTCGCCGCAGGCATAGGTCTCGGGGGCGGGTAACAGGAGTTTTTCGCCAAGGTAGAATTTGGCTAGGCGGGGCAGGTAAGCTTCGATCACCTGGCTCTCGGCGAGGCCGGTGCCGATGGTATTGGCGAGGGCGATGCGTCCAGCGCGAATGCATTGGAGCAGGCCGGGGATACCGGCGGTCTCGCGATCGGTGGAGAACACAACCGGGTCAATGTGGGCGTCATTCAGGCGACGGTAGATAACATCGACCCGTTCAAGGCCGGCGACGGTTTTAAAGTAGACGGTGTTATCCAGCACGAGCAGGTCGTCGCCTCGGGCGAGGGGCAGGCCCATTTTACGGGCGAGGAAGCTGTGTTCGGAATAGAACGCGTCGTGGGGGCCGGCGGTAAGGACGACGATCGAAGGCGAGGGGCGATCGCGGGGGGCGAGGGCGCGGAGGGCGTGGAGAAGCTGGAGCGGGAAATTGATGACGCTGTGGTAATCAGGCAGGGCGCGGTAGAGGTCGCCAGCCTCCTGTGTCATGAAACGGCGGTTTTGCACGGCGTAGCTTAGACCGATGGGGGTGTTGGAGCGGGTTTGCACGCAGCGCCAACCAGCGGGGGTGCGGACGAGGTCGAAGCGCAGCAGGGTGGCGGGGTTGGCGCGTTCGGGTTCGAGGCCGAGGCAGGGGCGGCGATAAAAGGGGTCGGACAGGACGGCCTCGGGCGGCAGGATACCGGCGCGCAGGCATTGCTGGCGGTGGTAGAGATCGACGAGCAGGGCATTGACTAAGCGGGCGCGCTGGCGGAGGCCGGCTTCGAGCGGGGTCCACTCCTCGGCGGTGAGCACGAGCGGGGTGGGTTCGAGGCTCCAGAAATGGGCGGGAGCGCGTCCGGAGCTGTCTTCGCGGAGGGAAAGGTCAGTCAGACTGGCGTCGCGAATGGAGAGGCGCAGGCGGGGACGCAGGGTGCGGCGCTGAGCTGGGCTCAGGGCGGGTTGGGCGGGCTGGACGTTGGCCGGCGTCATGGGCATGCGGGCTGGCAGGGTGGGCGGGTGATGTGACTGGGGGCAAGCGTGACGGCGCAGGTGTTTTGGGAGTTGGCGGGTGTGGACTGGGTGTGTGGGGTGGGGAGCATGTTGCCGCTCTGGGACACTCAACCGCACCGCCGCCCGCCGGTGTTAACCGCGCTTCTTATCGCCGCCTGTTTGGGCGTCTTTGGGTATGAGGTTTCCTTGATGTTGGCGGGGGAAAAGAGTTTTGAGGCTTGGATGACTACGCATGCGCTGGTGCCGGCGCGGTGGCTGGCAGGGGTGATGGATCCTGCTCAGTGGGCTACGGTTGCGACCTCGATGTTCCTTCATGGCGGGGTGGCGCATGTGCTGGGCAACTGCTGGTTTCTGTGGGTGTTTGGCAACAACGTCGAGGATCGGCTGGGGTTTTTCGGCTTTGCTTTTTTTTATGCGGTTACTGGTTTGGTGGCGGCCTTGGCGCAGATGGCGGCGGACCCGAGTTCGCAGCTTCCTATGGTTGGGGCGAGCGGGGCGATTTCGGGTGTGCTTGGGGCGTATTTAATTTTTTTCCCGCGTTCTTGGGTTTTTGCCTTGGTGCCCTGGGTGGTGCCCGTGCTGCCGGTGCCGGCAGTGGTGTTCTTAGTTTTGTGGTTCGTGGTGCAGGCCTACGCTGGCGTGGGCTCGTTGCTGGCGGGCGCGGTGGGAGCCGGCGGGGTGGCGTGGTGGGCGCACGCGGGCGGTTTTTTGGCAGGCATGGCTATGGCTTTGGCTTGGCCGAAAAGGCGGCGCCGGTAGAGCGACTGACGCTGCGGGGTTGCCAAGGCGGGCGAAACGGGAAACGGTCGCATCAAAGTCATGTTGAAGAAAATCATTTCGAAGCTGCGCGCCGTGTTTGCGCCTTCGTCCGCTCCCCAGTCTTTCGTCCGGTCCGAGTCCTCTTCCGGTTCCCGAGCTGCCGGCCCCGAGGCGCCCGCTGCTCGTCCGTCGCGCCCCCGTGAGCCCGCCGGTTCGGGTCGGGGACGAGGGCAGGGGCGGGATAGACGCCGCGAACCGCGGTCTGAACGCGAGGGCGGCCACGCTGTAGGGCGGGGCCGAGGCGGTGAGCGGCGCGGCGGGCCGGGTGGTCCCTTAGGCGCGCCGGAGCGGGGCGAGAAGCCTCGCACCGACCATACTTTCGATCACCCCCGCACAGAATCAATCAAGCCCAGGGTCGCGGTGGAGATTCCTCCGCAGGACACGGCTTTCACCAAGCTCGGTTTGAACGATGCGGTTGCCTACGCCGTCGCCGAGATGGGTTATAACGACCCGACGCCCATCCAAGCCCAAGCGGTGCCTGTGGTATTGGCCGGTCGCGATGTAATCGGCTCGGCACAGACCGGCACGGGGAAGACGGCGGCCTTTGCCTTGCCCATCATTCACCGTCTCGGGGCACATCAACGCCCGACGCGCTGCCTCGTGCTTGAACCCACCCGCGAGCTCGCGTTGCAGGTCGAGGAGGCCATCCAGAAATACGCTAAGCATACCGATCTTACGGTGACTGTAGTTTATGGTGGCGTAGGCTACGGCAAGCAGCGCGAAGATCTGGCGCGCGGTGTCGATGTGATCGCAGCCACGCCCGGGCGTTTGCTCGACCATCTCGAGCAGGGCACGGCCAACCTCGCTGGTGTGGAGATCCTAGTGCTCGATGAAGTGGATCGCATGCTCGACATGGGTTTTCTCCCTGACGTGAAGCGAATCATCGAAAAATGCCCGAAGGCGCGGCAGACACTTTTCTTCAGCGCTACGATGCCGCCGGAACTGGCGCAGCTCGCGGGTTGGGCGTTGAGCGATCCGCAGGAGATCAAGATCGGGCGCACGCGTTCGGCGGCGGAGACGGTTGCGCATGCCTTCTACCCGGTGGTGGCGACCCAGAAGTTTGACCTCTTGATCGAGCTATTGAAACGAACGGATTTCAAGAGTGTGATCATTTTTGCTCGCACTAAGATGGGCGCGGATCGCATCGCCCACCGGTTGCAGCGCGAGTCTCATACCGTAGGTGTGATTCACTCGGACCGCAGCCAGCGCGAGCGCGTCGAGGCCTTGCAGGGTTTTAAGGACGGCACTTTCGAGGTATTGGTGGCTACCGATATCGCGGCGCGCGGTCTCGATATCGCGGGTGTTTCCCACGTAGTAAATTACGATGTGCCCGAGAATGCGGAGGATTATGTGCACCGTATCGGCCGGACTGGGCGAGCCCAGACCACGGGCGATGCCTACACTTTGGTAACCGAAGAAGATGTCCGCGACGCCCGTTCCATTGAGCGTTTCATCGGAGCGAGCATCGAGCGCAAAAAGCTCGAGGGTTTCCCCTACATTTATTCGGCGCTCTTTGACGAAAAGGCGCTGGCCGAGGCTGAGGCGGCTGCGCCCAAACCGGCCGGCCGGCTTACCCGCGGCACGCGCGGCGGACGGCGCTGAGCCGCGCTGATTACCAACATCGCTACCAAGGCGTCCTACATGGACGTCTTTTTTTATTGAAAAATCATATACCTGTAAGGGAATACTCTATCAGATGAAGCTCGTCCAAATCTATCAGTGCCTGTGCGACGAGACTCGGCTGAGGCTGTTGAATCTTCTGCTCCAAGGGCCCTTATGTGTATGCCATTTCCAACGTGCACTGGATGAGCCGCAGGTGAAGATTTCCAAGCATCTCAGCTATTTGAGGACACGCGGGCTAGTGAAGGCTACGCGGCGGGGAAACTGGATGATTTATGAATTGCCGCCGCTCGCGGTGAGGTCACCGGAACTAGCGGCCAATCTTGCTTGCTTGCAGGATTGCACGGCGGGTCGGGCGGTCTTTCGACGTGACTTGGCGCGACTGGCCAAGGTCGATCTAAACTGCGGGCCGGTCTCGGTGGGCAAAGCGGTCGGAGTCTGCGGCTGCGCGCCGCGAGAAGCTGTTCCCAAAAAATGAACGCCCTCGACGAAACGCCCACCCTTTTGCTTTCGCATTTGCGATCCGCCTTGGCGGCCGCGCCCGACCTGCCCTTGACCGTGGTCTGGCCGGACGGCGAGCCGATCGAAGCGCATTTTCATGTCACGGAGGTCGGGCGGGTGAGGAAGGACTTCGTCGATTGCGGCGGGACAATCCGTAGCTTGGTGACGTGTCTTTTGCAGACTTGGGTCGGGGACGACACGGACCACCGGATCACGGGCGCGAAGCTGCTCCGCGCCCTGGCCCACGCCGAGCCCATCCTTGGCGGCGACGATCTGCCGGTGGAGCTCGAATACGAGGCCTGTAACGTCGTCCAACTGCGTCTGGTTTCTACGGCGCCCGAGGCCGGCGCGCTGATGATACGACTCGCGTCCAAGCATACGGATTGTCTCGCGAAGGACTTGTGTGTTCCTGCCGTCGGCAAGCCTGCCGCCGAAATGTCGGCGTGCGGTTCTGGATGCTGTTGAGCCCTTTCTCACCATGAATCCCGATAAGCCCATCATCCTCATTCTCTGCACCGGCAACTCGTGCCGCAGCCACCTCGCGGAGGGCGTGCTGCGCGCCTCCGCCGGGGATCTCTTCGAAGTGGCCAGCGCCGGTTCCAAGCCCGCCGGTTACGTCCATCCTTTCGCCATCGCGGTGCTGAAGGAGATCGATATCGATATCTCTGCCCACCAATCGAAGCACATGAACGAATTTCTGGATCGCAAAGTCGAGACGGTCATCACCGTGTGCGGCCACGCCGACCAGGCTTGTCCGATGTATCCGGGGCAGCTGAACCGCCATCACTGGCCCTTCTTTGATCCGGCTCATGCTACAGGCACGGACGAGGAGAAGTTGGCGGTCTTCCGTCGGGTGCGGGACGAGATTAAACGTTGTTTCACCGCTTACGCGGACGGACGCCGTGACGAGCGCAAGCGCGCTACGATGGGGGTAACGAAATGAGTGCGGGCGTTGCTGGACGGCTCTCGTTTCTTGATCGCTGGCTAACTGCGTGGATCTTTGCGGCGATGGCCCTCGGGGTGGCGCTGGGGCGGTTTGCTCCTGGAGTAGCGACTACGCTCACCTCTTGGAGCGTGGGCACGACCTCGGTGCCTATTGCCGTTGGGCTTATCGTAATGATGTATCCGCCGCTGGCTAAAGTGCGCTACGAGGAGCTGCCCGACGTGTTTCGCGACCGGCGGGTGCTCGCGCTTTCGTTGCTCCAAAACTGGCTGGTCGGGCCATTGCTCATGTTTGCGCTGGCGACGATGTTTCTCCGTGACCAACCAGAGTATTTTGCGGGTCTGGTGCTGGTGGGTATTGCCAGGTGCATCGCGATGGTGATCGTTTGGAATGATCTCGCGGGCGGCAGCCGAGAGTATTGTGCGGGTCTGGTGGCGGCTAACGCGATTTTTCAGGTCTTCGCCTTCGCGCCGCTGGCGTGGCTCTTCCTCAAGGTGCTGCCTCCTCTCGCCGGGGTAGATCTTGGCGCGCTCGATCTTTCCGGTATCACTATCGGGAGCATCGCGAAAAGTGTCTTTATTTATCTCGGTATTCCGTTTCTGGCCGGTTGGTTGACCCGTCTGGTGTTGCGGCGCGGCGCGCGAACGGAGTGGTTCGATACTCGGCTCCTGCCGGCGATTAGCCCATTCACGTTGGGGGCGCTACTCTTCACTATCGTGGTGATGTTCAGCCTACAAGGCGAACAGGTGCTGGCGCGCCCGCTCGACGTGCTGCGGGTGGCCCTGCCACTGGCGGTGTATTTCGCGATCATGTTCACCGCGACATTCTGGATGAGTGTGAGGGCTGGAGCGGATTATCCCCGTGCGGCGACGCTCGGCTTCACGGCTGCGGGTAATAACTTCGAGCTCGCGATCGCGGTGGCCGTCGGGGTCTTTGGCTTAAGTTCGGGCGCGGCGTTTGCGGCGGTGGTGGGGCCCTTGGTCGAGGTGCCCGCTTTGATCGCGCTGGTGGCGGTGGCCCTGCGCTGGAAGCGACGGTTGGGTGCGGTCTAGAGTGTGTCCTCGATCTCAGTCCACGCGCCCGCGCCGGTGGCGTAGACGAAGCGGCGCACGCGACAGGTGGGGAACATCGCGGCGAGGCTACGACCGTAAGCGCAGAGTTGGGGAGCATACTCGGCGGCGAGGCGGGCCAGAAAGGCATCGACCAGCTCGTCTGGTCTTTGGCGGTTGGTTTTCCAGTCCAGCACCCAGACCTCGGCGCCCTCGGCGTCGTGCAGGACGAGGTCCATTACGCCGTCCATCCACTCGTCTGGGGAGAGCGGCGCGAGCACGGAGAGTTCTGCGAGGCGGCGCCAGCGTGGCTGGCGCAATTCGTGCCAAGCGTGACTGGCGCGCAGGACGGTCCACTCGCGGCGGGCGCGCTCGCCTGCCCCGAGGGCCTCGGCAGCGGAAAAACGACCTAAAACATACGCGTCGATCTCTGCATCTGATGCTAGCCAGGGGATGAACTCAACGGTCTCGTGCCACCAAAGGCCGTAGGCGATAGGGTCTTGTCCAAGGCGGGACGGGGCGAGTGAATCCTCGTGGCTTTCGTGGCGCGCGGCGCGGATGCCGTCCTCGGCGGCGTGTTCAGCCAACCGGTGGGGTAGGATGCGGCGCGGGGCGGCGGGCAGACCGGCGAAGTCATCGACCGTGGGTGAGGTAAGGATGTTACGGGGCGCCGGTGTGGGCTGAGGGGCGGTGGCGACGGTTGGGGTTTCCTCGGGAAGAATCGGCAGCGCGTTCAGGTCGTGGCCCCAGAGAGCGGCGAACGACTGGTCATCCGTCTTGGGCATAGCCTCGCCCCAAGGCAGGAGCAGGGTCTGGCGGGGGCGGGTGAGGGCGACGTAAAGCAGGCGAACGAGCTCGCGGCGGCATTCGCGCTCCCTTGAAGTCTTGGTCCCGGATGGAATGTCGCCCGATTGCAAATACACGATGGGCAGGTTGTCGGCGTCACGCACGACCTGAAGTCCGCTACCCGCGTCGAAGGCGATTTTGCGCCAGAGGCCGGGCACGAGCACGGCGGGCCATTCGAGGCCTTTGGCCGAGTGACAAGTCAGCACGTTGATGGCGTCGGTTTCCCCGGGCGTTTCTGGGCAGCTGTTTTCTCGACCTGCGACGAGTTTGGCCGCCCAGTCACGAGGAGACTTGCCCTTGGCTGCCTCGGTGCGGGCTTCGGCTCGAAGGCGGGCGAGTTCACGGAGGTTGGCACCGCCCGGATCGGCGGCGCGGGCGCGTTCCTCCAGACCGGCGGCGGCGATGAGGGTATCGAACCAAAGGTCCAGTTCCCCTCCCTCGTCATCGACCGATTGCACGCTTGGGCGAAGCGCCTCGAGGGCGGCGGCGAGCGGGGCGGCGTGGATCTCGGGGCTATCCCATACGAAGTGCCCGTGCCGTAGTTTTTCGCGAGCGAGGAGGTCGTCGCTTAACCCAAAAATTTCACGCAGCACGCCAAACCACTCGTAATCGTCTTCCGGTTCGCAGCAGACGGTCGTCAAGGCGGTGACCCAGGCGTATGCGGGCAGGTCGCTGGCTCGTAATTGTTTGCTCTGTCGGGCGGTTTTCAAGCCGGCGGCTTCGAGCGCCTCGACGGCGGCGTCCATCCATTTGTTCCGCGCCACCAGGATGCAGAGTTCGCCCCAGCTGGAGAGGCCTAGTCCGGCGGGACCGCGCTCACTCAACCAAGCGGCGACTTGCCGCATTTCATTTGAGAACATGCCGTTTACGTCGCGTGCGCTCTCGCCTTGGAGTTGACCAAGTGGCACGCGCGCGACGCGGCCGGGGGCGTTACCTGGGCCGGCCACGAGGGGTTGGTAGGGGACTTGGAGAAAGGGGGCGCTAGCTCCGTCGGCGGGCGGCAGGCCGAGGTTGTGCTCGCGCTCGGAGGAGAACGCGGCGGGCAGGGTGGAGTTGAGTAAGCCAACCGAGGCGTGCGGGGCGCGGAAGGTCACTTCGAAGGCGAGGCGGTCGCCGGCCGCGGCGCCGTCGAAAGCGGCGAGGTAGCGTTGGAAAGTCCGCACCGACGCGCGGGAGCTGTAGATCGCCTGCTGGCCGTCGCCGACCATGCAGAAGCGGCCTGGTAGCGGGGGTGCGCCGGTGCCTGGCCAACTGCCCACTTCGGCGTCGGGTGGGCGGGTTAGTTCTACTAGGATGGAGAACTGGGTCTCGTCCGTGTCTTGGGCCTCGTCGAGGAGCACGCGCCAACCGGTGGCACGCACGGCGGCAAGGGTTGCGGGGTGGCGGAGCAGGTCGCGTGCGGCCGAGACTTGGTCGTTGAAGGTTTGCACGCCGGCGGCACGGCGCCAGGCGGCGAAGCGTGCGGCGATCTCGCCTGCGACCGCGCCGGCGGCGCACGCGGCCCAGCGCGAGAGGGGGAGCATCCACGCGTCATTCGCGGTCACCACGGCCTTCGCATCGCCGTTGGGCTTGAAAATGCCCAGGTAGGCGCGGTCAGCGGGGACGGCGGTAGCCCGATTGAACCAGTCTTGGGCGCGGACTTTGGTTTTGCGCAGATTCTCCGCGCCCTTGCCTTTTTCGGGCAAGTCTAGAACTGCGCGCAAACCTTGCTCTGAGGGGGCAGGCGGGAGGTCGCGCGGGGCATTGGCGAGCAGTTCGGTGGCAGTTTTGGGGTCGAGTTCGCGGGCCTCGTCGAGCACGTTCTCAAGACGGACGAGGCGGAACAGCCAATGCAATGCCTCGGGGGACAACGCGGTGAGCTCCATGGGGTCGCCAGCGAGGAAATCCTCCCAAGCGGCCTCGGTCGCGCGATTATCCAAGACCTCCGGAGCGAGGTCGAGGCCCGCTTCCTGGCCGTGTTCGCGGGCGAGTTTTAGGCAGAACGAATGGAGGGTGCCGAAAAAGGTGCGTTCAAGGTGTTCTAGCGGGGCCAGGTCGGCGCCGGGACCGCGTTCCTCTAGCCGGCGGAGCAACCGTTCGCGAGCGCGGACGCCGATCTCCTCGGCTGCCTTTAGGGTGTAGGTGACGACGGCGGTCCGGCGCAGTTCGGGCGCGGCGCCCGGGTCGAGGGCCATGGCGGCGAGTCGTTCGGAGATCGCGGTCGTCTTGCCTGAACCGGCGTTGGCGGATACGGCGAAGTTACGCTGCCATTCAATGCGGAAGCGTTCACGTGCGGCTTGGTCTAAGGGGGCCGAGAAGGGTTCACTCATCGGCTGGATCCTCGTTCGGGTTGATTTCCGGTGCAGAGCCGAAGGTCAGGGAGTATTTTACTCTTAAATTTTCCGACGGGACGGGGGTGCAGGCGAGGGGCCAGGCCCAAGGCTCGCGGCCGCCGTGGGGATTTCGATCTGGGGTGAGAGCGCCGTAGCGCCCGGTGCGCATCGCGTCCATCAGGGGCGGCAGGCCCGCCAGGGCGGTGGGCAACTCCTCGGTGGATAGCGCGGAGGCTTCGTCTGCGGTGATTTTCCAGACGGTCGCACTGGCGACGCCAAGGGAGCGGATGGCGTCAAGGTAGACGGCGAGTTGGAGCGAGGTGGCGTCCTTGGCTATGTTAACCGCGTTGAGGGCTTTCTCAGTTGCGCCGGATTTGTAATCCACGAGATGCACTTGGGCGCCGGTCCACTCTGGCCGATCGGAGCGGGCGATATCCATACGGCCGCGCACCGGGATAGTCCAGTCGGCTAGGGTTAGCCGCGCGGCCTCAGGCAGCCAGCACTCGATGATCACGTGGCCGCCTTCCCCGGTGGCGTAGAAGCGGCGTAGCAGGGCGCGGCAGAGGGTTTCCAACCGGCCGTGTTCGGCGTTCCAATACCAACCCGCGGCGAGGCTGGAGCGCTCGGTGGCGAGGGCGGCTTCGAGAGCGATCAACGCTTCGTGCTCGGGTTTAAGTGGCCCCCACTCGCCATCCCGGCAGCCAGCGGGCCGGAGGGCCGATGCGAGCAGTTGGTGGGCAACCTGACCGCGGCGGAGCGCGAGGGCGCGAGCGAGAGGTTCGCGGCAGACCGACTCGAGGCGGAGGAGGCCGCGAAACCAGAGCGTGGCCGGATCAATCAGGCCTTTTTCCAAGGCACTGGGCGAAAGGCTGAGGGGGAGCGGGAGTGGTTCCGTCGCTGGGTTTAGACACAAGAAAAACGGGTCGAAGGGGCGGTTGGGGTCACGGCGGTTGGCGCGCACGAGGGACCAAGTGGCGACTTCGGCGGTAACGGGCTGGGCGGGTGGCAGGTGGGCGGCGCCGGAGGCGAGCGCATCCTGCGGCCGGCGTTCTCCTCGGGCCCATAACAGGCGTTCTAGCGGGCTGTTTGGGGCGAGGGGGCGGTTCGGCTTGGCCTCGTCACTGGCGGCGGCGGAAAGAGCGCGCCCGAGCACGGGTTCGGCGAGTAGCGTTGCGTAGCCGGCGCGTTCAAGCACCGAGGCGTCTTCGCTGGTGAGCAGGGCAGCGAGGCCCCGACCGGAGCGATTCAGAGCGAGGCGCTCGGCATCTCCCAGCCATGGGTTTTGCTCGCGGCGGCGGGGCCATTCCCCGGCGTTGGCCTGGGCGAGTAAGAGGCGGGACCAAGGGGCGCCCTCCGCGCGGCGGCGTGTGGTGAGGATGATGCGGGCGAAGCTGCCTTTCTGAGAGGCGCTTTCGGTGGGCTCGGCGATTTCGGGCAGAAAGGCGAGCAACAGGTCCGCGACGAGTTCGCGTGGCCACTCGTGTGGTTCGCGAGTGGCAAAGGCGTCGAGGCCGGCGAAGCCCTCTGGCAAGCCGAGCTCCCAGCGGGCGGCTATGGTGCGAAGACGAGTGGCGGCGGCGGCGATCGATAGTGTTTCCGGCCAGCCTGGTAGCAGGGCATCGGCGAGGCGGCGCAGGTCGGCGGCGCCGAATGAGGGGGAATCTGGTTTGCTCCCGGATGCAGGGTCGGGCGCGAGGCGCTGGATGGCGGCGAGGCCGTGTTCGCAGGTGGCGTGGAAACACTCGTCCACGTGGTCGCGGAAATCGGCGTAGGTAGCTTGCAGCCCGGCGATGTTATGTTCGCGCAGGCGAGACCAAAGCAAAAGGGCTTCGTCCAGTCGGGCGCCTTGGGCCCAGAATTCCACTATGTTGCGCAGGAGTTGGGTGTAGACGGGCGGCGCGGCGGCTCGGCCCACCAAGTCGTGGTGGGGCACACCGAGCTTGCTTAAGCCCTGGCTGACGGCGCGGTGGAGTGGGCCGGGGCCGGGAAATATCACGCCGAGATCGCCAGCCGGGGTTTCAGTTGTTGCGGGGCGGCGTTGATCATTGTGCAGCCAAGTGGTGAGGTGTTTTATAATCAGTTCTGCCTCCGTGCTGCGGTCGGCGGCGAGTAGAATTTCTGGTTCCGGCGCAGCGCGGTGGGTGGCTTCGAGTAGCTTGGCCTCGACGTGGAGAAAATGTTCCCAGCGGGTGACCCAGGCTTCGTCTGGTTGGGTGGGCGCGGTGGGGTCCTCCGAATCGTTCGCACCGCGCAGGGCGGGGGTCGGGGTGATCACCGTGGCGCGGGCGCAGCGGCGGACGAGGGCGGCGACGTTGAAAAATTCGGCGGCGTTTTCCGGGCCGAGGCCTAGCACCAGCACGTTGTCGGCGAGCGGGGCGGTGCCGGGTGGGAGGGGTTCTAGGGCGGCGGCAATGGCTTGGGCGGGGCCGAGTCCGTGGCCGAGGCGGTCTGCCCAAGCTTGGAGATCGACGCCTAGGGCAGCGAGTTCGCGGCGGGGAAAATCGTGGGGGGTGAAGCCGGCGGCGAGCAGGTCATCCAGCGCGGCGAGGGCGGTTTCGGGATCGCTGCGCAGGCTTTGCCAGATGCCCCGAGTAGGAGCATCGGGGGGCAGTTTGGCGAGGCGTGTGGCGATCAGGCCACGCAGGCCGAGCAGCAGGAATTCCTTTCCGAGCACGGGGCGTGCGGAAGGGACCACAGGCAGCCATTTGCGGCGGGCTAGCCCGGGGGTGAGAAATTCGATGCCGAGCAGGGGCAGACCGGCGTGGACACAGCGTTGTTTCCAAACTAGGGCCTGGCCGCGGGTTGGGACGACGATAATGCGGCGGGCGAGGTGGCCACGACCGATTTCGATCCACGGGCGCACGACGTGTTGCCAAGACTCTTCCGCTCCGGGGCTAAGGAAAATTTGCGCACTCGGAGCGATCATTGACCATCAGTCCAAAGCGGGCGGAGCACCGGGGCAAGCCGGGTTGGTGTGAGCATGAAAAAACCCCGCGCCGTCGGGGACGTTCGCGGGGCGAGGGTGGTGGTGCCGGTCCGGCACCGTTGCGTTACTTGGCGAAGACGAACTTCGCGGTGTGGGCCTTGGCGCGGGAAGCGGCGTTTTTGTGCACGACGCCGGACTTGGTCGCTTTGTCCATGGCGGAGGTGTAGGCTTGGGCGGCGGACTTGGCGGCCTCTTTGTCTTCACCGGCGGCGGCGGCGAGGAGCTTCTTGTGAAGGGTCTTCAGACGGGTCTTGGTCGCCTTGTTGCGGGCGGTCAGGCGGGTGGTCTTGCGGGCGGCCTTGATGGCGGATTTAGTGTTGGCCATGGTGTTCGGTAGTCAGGGATTTGCTTTTTGGAAAACGGTCAGAGACTCAAACCGAGCGGCGGGAGTCAAGGGCTCATTTCCCGCTGGTCATTTCCCAATGGCTCCCGTCGGCAGCGAGCAAGGCGCGGGCAACGTAGAAGAAGCCACCTTCAGCTTGGTAGATACTGGAAGATATTGAAAGATTCTGGAAGGGTTGAAAAATAACTGCCATTCCCGTCTTCGGCTCGCGCCTACTTTTGCGCGAGGCCAAGCCATTTGCCCATGAAACTCTCCACCCATGTTGAAAATCCCGATGTCGTGCTGATCGGCAGCGGCGTCATGTCCGCGAATCTGGGCGCTCTGCTCAAGCAGCTCGATCCTGCCCTGCGCATCCAGGTTTACGAGGTGACGGAGGGGCTGGCGCAGGAGGCTTCCGACGGCTGGAACAACGCCGGCACCGGCCACGCGGGCATTTGCGAGCTCAGCTATACCCCGACGCAGGCGGCCGATGGCACGGTGGATGTTTCCAACGCGATCAAGATTTTCGAGCAATTCGAGCGCTCGCGTCAGTTCTGGGCCTATGCGGTGGCATCTGGCATGATCGATCGTCCCAGGGATTTTATTAATCCGGTCTCGCACCTCAGTTTCGTGCATGGCGCCAAGTGGGTCGACTACTTAAAGGCTAGGCACTATGGCATGGCGGCGCATCCGTTTTTTGCGGATATGGTTTTCACGACCGATCGGGCAGAGATCGGCGCTTGGTCGCCTTTGTTGACGGAGGGCCGAGCTGAGGTGCCGATTGCGGCGACCAAGATGGATACTGGAACCGATGTGAATTTTGGCGCGCTTTCGCGCAAGCTGCTCGGCTGGCTCGGGGCGCAGGAAGGCTGCGGTATCGCTACGCACCATCGGGTGGTCGATTTAGATAAGACCGCGGCGGGTTGGGATGTTTTCATCCGCGATCTGACTACTGGGCAAATCCGTCGTAATCGGGCAAAATTCGTCTTCGTCGGCGCGGGTGGCGGCAGCCTGCACCTGCTTCAAAAGGCCGGCATACCAGAGAGCAAGGGCCTGGGTGGGTTCCCGATCGGCGGCCAGTGGTTGGTGTGTGACAAACCTGAGGTCGTCGATCGGCATCGGGCGAAGGTCTATGGCCAACCCCTTGACGCTGCGCCTACCATGGCGGTGCCGCATCTTGATACGCGGATTCTCGACGGCAAAAAAACCCTGCTCTTTGGGCCCTTTGCGGCTTGGACGACCAAGTTTCTTCATCGCAAGGGCAGTGTGTGGGATTTGCCCGGTTCGGTTAAGCCGCACAACCTGCTCACGCTCCTTAAAATCGGCGCGACCAATATCGAGTTGGTGAAATACCTAGTGCAGCAGGGCACGCAGAGTATGGAAGACCGGTTGGAGGTTCTGCGGGTATTTTATCCGGCGGCGAAAAAAGAGGACTGGAAACTGATCGATGGCGGCATCCGTGTGCAGGCGATCAAGAAAACCGACGGTGAGGCCGGCATTGTTCATTACGGCACGGAGGTTATCACCAATCAGGACCGCACCATCTCCGCCCTGCTCGGCGCCTCGCCCGGAGCGTCTACTTCGGTTCATATCGTGCTCGAGGTGATAAAGCTTTGTTTCCCGGCTCTAATCGCTTCAGCCGATGGTCAGGCTCGGTTGAAGGCCATGATCCCGACTTGGGACGTGGATATTAAAAAGCCGGAAAACACCGACTTTTATCGCGACCACGCCCGGCGCGCCTCGGAAGCCCTCCAACTCGTCTAAACTCCGTCCGTTCCCCATGCCCGCCGCCCCCCGTTCCCTATATCTCGCCGCCGTCGATCTTGGTGCGACCAGCGGTCGCGTCATTCTTGGCAGCTGGAAAAACCGTCGGCTTGAACTGCGCGAGGTGCATCGGTTTCCCAATGCTTTCCGCAGTCTCGGGACGCATGACTATTGGGATGTGCCCGGGCTCTGGGCGCAGATTCAGGCGGGACTCCGGGCGGCTGCTGCGGCGCTGCCAAAGGGGGCTACTCTCGCCTCGGTCGGCGTCGATTGCTGGGGCGTTGACCATGTGTTGCTCGATCGCTCCGGTCGGTTGGTTTTCCCCACCCACGCCTACCGCGATGCCCGGACCCAGCCCGGCTTGAAGAAGCTGGCGCGGAACCGTGCCGATCTCGGCCGCATTTACGCCGCGACTGGCATCCCTAACGTCTTCTACAATACTTCGCTTCAACTCGCCGAGACGGTGGCGTCCCAGCCTTGGCTGGTGGAAGCGGTCGACCGTTGTCTCTTTCTGCCCGACTACTTCAACCACCTCCTCGGCGGACGCGCTGCCAACGAGTTGACCATCGCCAGCACTTCCCAGCTCCTCTCGGTGCGTGGCCGTGCTTGGTCGGCTGAGGCGCTTGGATTTTTCGGTGTGCCTGCGAAGTGGTTTGGTCGGCCGGTCGCGCCTGGAACTGATCTGGGTGGCGTCAAAAGTTCCGATACTCTGGGCGGCATCGCGCTGGCTGGAACCCGGGTCATCGCTGTGCCCGGCCATGACACCGCCTGCGCTTACGATGCGATGCCGGCCGCGCCAGAAGGCGGGGACCTTTTCCTCAGTTCCGGCACTTGGTCCCTGGTTGGTTTTGAGAGTCAGAAGCCGCTGCTCGGTGCGGGGGCGCTCGCCGCCCGAGTGGCTAATGAACGCACCGGTGATGGTGGCTACCGTCCGCTCACCAACGTTATTGGGCTCTGGCTGCTCGAGGGCGTGATGAAGGATTTTGCCTCCCGGCCGGAGACGCCCGAGGCGTGGGCCGCCTTGATCGCGACCGCCGAGGCTTTGCCGGCCCCTGGCGGGTTCTTGGACGTGGCTGATCCGGTTTTTACCAGTCCATCCTCGATGAAGGCGGCCATCGACGGCCATCTTGCGAAGCGCGGCCTAGCGCGGCCGGGAGATCTCGCCGGCTACACGCGGCTGATCTGTGACTCGCTTGGCCGCGGCCATGCGGAGGCGATGCGCCGTTTTGAGACTATGGCGGGGAGAAAATTCCAGCGTATTCTGATCGTCGGGGGTGGGTCGCGTAACCGTTTGCTTTGCCAGGCTACGGCGGATGCCGCTGGGGTTCCAGTGGTGTCTTTCGCGCTTGAGGGCACGGCGGTGGGAAACCTCGCCCGGCAACTCATCGCTTTGGGAGCGGTGTCGGATTTGGCTGCTTTTCGCGAACTGCTTGGCCGGCGCCTCGAGCAGACCGTCTACGCGCCTCGGGGTTGATGCGCGGCGCCCCCTGAGTGTTTGCGCATAGCTACGGAAACCGCTTGCCGCTCGCTTTCTTGGGCTAGCGGTGAGTCTTTACCCTTCTTTGATGTCGCCACTCGCTTTTCTTTCACTCGCCGCAGCTCTGCTTTTTTTCCCCTTGTGGGTTTGGCGAGAGAAGGGTTCTCGGCTCGGTGCTTTTGAACAGCGGGCTTGGCCCTTGGGTCGAAATTTACTCTTTAACTTGGCCGATGTCGGCCGTTCTGCCTTGGGGGCTTGGGCTCTGGTCCGAGGGGTGGAGTTCATCCCGGCCATACCCGAGGCACCGGCGGCTTGGATGGCGCACGTTTGGGTGGCGGTGGTGTTGGGCTTGGCTTTGGCGGTGCAGGCCGGCAGCTGGCGTGATGAGGATCATCTGCACGCGCCGATAGCTTTTTTGGCCGGGTTGTGCGCGGTCTTGGTCCATCCGTTGGTGTTGGCGCTGATGCTGCCGTTGGCGATTGGCTCGGCTCTTGCCGTGCGCGCTTGGTCGGCGTGTATCCTCGCGGCGGGGGTAGGCATGGCGGCCATAGGACTGGTGGTTGAGCAGCAGGATTGGCGGCGCACCCTTTTCTTGGGCGTCGCGGTGAATGTGCCGGTCTTACTCGCGGTCATGGCGGGGCGTCACTTAGGTTCGGCCCGGAAATTGAAGGCGCTGCATGGCACTGTTAAAGGCGACGTGGTCCGGTGATAGGTGTTATTACAGTATACTTGCTATAGACAGGCCATTTTAGGGGGGGTAGGTAATTGCAATTCAACGCAATGATTCCTATATGGTATATGCTTATACTCGGGTTGTTATTGGGCTTTGTGCCTCCGCGGCTACTGCTCCAGCCCGATTGCCGCTACCTCTCATTTGAGGATTTGTGGAGCCGGGTTTTGCGCCGAGATCCCACTTTAAAGGCTCGTCGTATTCGTTGGTGGCGGTTGCCGCTGCTCTGGATTGATCCTGTCCGGGGCTACATGGTGACCTGGCTGCTGTTGGATGGTTTGCGTCCGGTGCAGAAGGCGAGTTCGGGTATGATTTATGGCGAGATTGGCCTGACGGCGGTAATGTTGTTAACCGTTTTGAAGGTGCAGACTGGGCACCGCAGGCAAGAGCGTGAGTCGATCGCGCCGGTATTATTTTTAGGGGGTATGCTCGTGGCATTTTTGCCTTGGACGGTCTGGGCTCCGGCGTTTGTGCTGGGAGTGGCCACGGCGATTGCGATGAATGGCTTCACCGCGGGGTTTATGTTTGCGGCGTTTGCGGTGATCGGGGCTGGTTACATCTACATTAGCAGCCTTTTTAATCTTGCCACGGCACTGCTGCTGTTAGTCTCGCCGATCTTGCTCAATTGGGTGCGTAACACTCGATTTGTCGCGCCAGTCCGCTTCTGAGGGATCCGGCTAGGGAATGGAGATTGTATGCTCCGCTCAGGCCCACTTACCTCTATTCTCGATAATTTTCTTTCTTCCCGCTCACTTTGCTCATGCCGCTCTGGCTATACTTCGCAATCGCGCTTGTCGCCGCCGGCATTCCCTCCCGGTGGCTGTGGGATGGCCGCATGCTGTTCGTGAATGGCACGCAGTTGCGGACGCGTCTGGTTATGGTCAACCCGGCCGACAACCGTCGCCGCCGCCGCTGGTGGAAATCGAAATCGCTGTGGCTGGATCCCTTGCGTGGGGGTGCAGCCGGTTGGTGTCTAATGACCGGAGAGTGGCAATGGCTGGAGGGATTCGATAAACTTATCGCTAAGTTTATTTATTATCCATTGCTGCTGCTGCCTCTTTTGATGGTGCTGTGGCAGACGTTTGGACGGGGTAAACAGAATGAGTGCATTGTGCCTGTCCTGTTCGCGGTAGGGCTGCTCGCCGGTTATTATCATCCGGTAGGAGGCGGCTTCGGTTGGGTGCTTGGGCTGAGCGCGTTGGGGGTGGGTGCGCTCGTTTTGATGGCGCTACAATCGATTCGGGTCATGTTGTTTAGCATGGCTGTGGTCCTGATGGTCATAGGATATTTCTTAGTCGGACTCGGCATCGAGTGGCTGTTGCTGCCCGCGATCTTCTTGGTGCCTTTCGCGCGCGCGCTGGTGCGCTCGGAAAAACTGGTCCTTGCATTTCGAGGCTAGGCTCAGAGCGATTGGTGCTTAGATGCGCTTATATGACCTGTCCCGCGGCCAACTAGGCTCTCAGCTTAAAGCTTTGAACCGGACGTTGGTCTCCTGCGGCCTCCGTTTATTTTCTTCATGAATCCGGCCCCGCGCCTATCCCCTTCCCCGGCGACTGCTTCCGACCTGCGGACTATCCTCGGGGTTTCCTTTTTCGTAGGCACCATTGAGGCTGCGACGGAGAAGGCCTTGGCTGGCGGCTTGGTAGTCGCGCCGTCCGGCCCCGGACTGGCGGTAGATTTGGTTCACTCGCCAGCCTATCGTGAGGCGCTCACCACGGCTGACCTCGCGATCACCGATTCGGGCTGGATGGTATTACTCTGGCGTCTTTTCACTGGAGAAACTTTGCCGCGTCACTCTGGGCTCAAGCTCATCCGCGCGGTGCTCGCGAGAGAGGAGTTAAAGCGCCCCGGGGCGGTCTTCTGGGTCATGCCTTCGCTGGCCGAGGATGAACGCAATCGCGCCTGGTTGAGGGAGCAGGGCTTCGCGGTAACGGCGGCGGACGTCTACATCGCTCCGCACTACGCGCCGGGGTCGATTCAGGATGAGGTGCTGCTGCGCCGGATTGAGGCGCGCGGGCCACGGATAGTCATGCTGGCTATCGGTGGCGGGGTGCAGGAGCGACTCGGGCTGGGCCTACGCTCGCGCCTCGCCGCGCGGCCGGGCATACTCTGCTTGGGTGCGGCGATCGCTTTCCTTACCGGAGGTCAGGTGGCCATTCCCGTGTGGGCGGACCGGTTTTATCTAGGCTGGCTGTTCCGGCTTGCCTCGAACCCGCGCAAGTTTTGGCGCCGTTACTGGGATGCGCTGCGGCTCGCGCCGTTGCTCTGGCGTTGGCGGGAGCGACTTCCAGCGGAATCGCGGACTTGAGAGGTTCATCGCGGTGGGCGGGGGATTTTCGTCGCGGAGCGCGGCGGGTGGCGGCAAGTTAAGCGCACCATGCCCACGATCTACGAGACCCTCCGCGCCGACATCATTGTCGCGATGAAAGCTAAGGACACTCCGCGCGCCACCATCCTGCGCACGGCGGACGCCGCCATCCAGCGTGCTTCGATGGATCTGGCCAAGCCGATCGACGAGGCGCTCGCGCTCGCGACTCTGCGCAAGGCGGTTAAGAACCTTCAGGACGCCATCGTCGAATTCGAGAAGGGTGGCCGAGCCGATTTAGTAGATGCGAACCGTGCCGAGATCGCGATCTTGGAAAAATACCTGCCCGCCGGGCTCGACGCCGCCAAGCTCGACGCCCTCGTGGTCGAAGCCATCGCTGGGACTGGCGCGGTTTCGAAGAAGGAGATGGGTAAGGTCATCGCCGCGCTCAAACAGCGACCCGAGGCAGGCCTGATCGACTTTGGTGCGGTCAGCAAACTCGTGCAGGCCAAACTGGCCTGAGCCAAGCCCGCGGGCGCCCTAAAGGTCCTTGATCAGCACCTTCGGGTTGCGTCCGCTTTCGGCGTAAGTCTTGAGGCGGGCTTCGGGCAGGATCTCGGGGCCGGTTTCCTCGAAATTCATGACCGACGTGAAGAAGCTATAGCTCTGGGTTGAAAGGGCGAGGAGACGGGTCGCGCCCTTTTCTTTAGCCCGCAGGCAGGCGTATTCGATCAACTTTCGGCCGATGCCGCGGTTTTGGTAGAAGGGCAGGACGTAGAGCGAACCAACTTCGGCCAGCTGGGGCTTGTCGGCATAGAACGCGAGCGTGACGCATGCGATGATGTTTTCATCGATCTCGAAGACGTAGAACTGCTCAATGAATTTCTCGATCGTGGCCTGAGTGCGGTGGAGCAACTCCTCGCGGCGGACGGCGGCGCGGGTGAGGTTATAGATCATTCGCACATCGGCCCGGCGGGCCTGGCGGATTTGCTGGTAATCGTTGGCGTAGATCAGGGTGCCTACGCCCTCGTTGGAAAAGATCTCATTGATCAGCCCGTCGAAGATGCGGCCGTCGACCAAGTGAACGCGAGACACGCCGGTTTCGAGGGCACGGACTGCGTTCTGGGCCTTGCTCAGCGACGCGGACGAGACGAGGGAGGGCGTTTCCTTGAGCACGGCGCGGAGGCGTTCGACGGGCATTTCACGTTTCACCACGCCGTCGATCTCGAGGCCGGCGATGGGGCCGAGGTAGATAACCTTGGACGCGCCGAGGGCCTCGCCGAGCTCGGCCGCGAGCAAGTCGGAATTAATACGGTAAGAATGGCCCTCGGGGCCGTAGCCGATGGGTTGGATGATGGGAACGATATCGGCGTCGATGAGATGCTTTAGGAAATCCTTATCGATGCGGTCGACGCGACCGGTGTGCTGGAGGTCCACGCCCTTGAGGATGCCGACCGGCAGGGAGCGGACGGCGTTGGTGATGGCGCATTTCAGATTATTCTGGGTCAGGCCCTCGAGAATCAGGTGAGAGACGCGGGCGGAAGCGCGGAGGGCGAGGTCGAGTGTGGCAGCATCGGTTAATCCGGTGCCGTCGACATTGGTGATGGGGATTTTGCGCTGGGCGGAGAGTTCAGCCAGCTGGTGGCCGATGCCGTGGACAAGCACGACCTTTATGCCGAGGGAGCGGAGCACGGCGATATCCACCGCGAGGTTGCCGAAATTTTCGTCTGCGACGATGGCGCCGTCGAGGGCGAGGACGAAGCTCTGGCCTTGGAAGCGCGGGACGTAGCGCAGGATGCCGCGCAGGTCGGTGGGCTTGATCATCGGCGTGGCCGGTAGGGCGGAGGACGGGGCGGCGGAGCCGGAGGCGGAGGCGCTCATGGAGACGGTGTGCTTCTCGGGCATAGGGTGGCGCGCGTCAACGCACGACCACGTCCCAATGGAGGGATTCGCTGGCGCCGACGAGGGTAAGGGCGTGGCGGCCGGGGGCGAGCAGGCCGGAGGGGAGGGTGAGCAGGACGGTGCTTTCGGCGGAGCGGGCTTGCAGGCCCTCTGGGACAGGCTCGAACCGTGGCACGATGACAAGCTGAGTTTCTCGGAGGTATAGGTCGGCGCCGGCGAGTTGTTCGCGGTCGCTAGCGAGGCGTGCGGTGAACTGGAGTTTGGCTGGCAGCAAAAAGTTGCTCTCGGCCGGGGCGACGAGGTCGCGGTAGGCTGTGGGTAAGCGGGGCGGATCGATGAGAGTTTTGGCGAGGTTGGCAGGCAAACCGCCTGGGGCGGCAGCGGGTTTGGCGGCTGGGCCGTGGGTGATTTCCGCTGGTGAGAGGGCGGGGAAGGGGCGCTCGGCGGGCACGTCCACGCGGCGGTAGCCGGCGTCGAGCAGGCGGTTGACGTTGGCTTGAGCTTTCATGTCCGCGTAGGGCTCGAAGGCCTTGCCGGGTTTACGGAATTTCAGATTCACGTAGGTGTAGGGCACGATGAAGAGCACGATCGTGGCGACGATCCAGCGCATCGGCCAGGGTTTGCGGGTGGCGGGGGCGGACATGGCGTTCGGAGTTTTCATGTCGAAGCGGCGGAGGGAAGGCAACTGCGACGCCAGCCGATAGAGATGAAAAAGGCCCTCCGGGTTATCCGGAGGGCCGAGGGGGCGCGGTGAGTTGGTTGGGTAGACTTCAGCGGGTGGCGCGGAGCCGGAGGAAGATTCGCGGGGTGGAGGCGGAGGTGACGGCGAGGATTTTGCGGACAAAGCCAGACGCAGCGCCGGTGCCGTTGGTCAGGGTGTAGTTAGTCGCGGTGGCCCAAGTGGCTAGGTCCGTGCTGACCTGAGGAGTGAGAGTCAACGCGGAGTCGTCGCGCAGATCGAAGGTGTAGGTCAGGGTGTTGCCCACGCTGGTGAGGGTCGGTGTGGAGCTACCGAGCCGGGGGGATGACGCGCCGAAGGAATACATCGTGCCCTCGGCCACACCGTCGCCATTACCGTCGGCATCGAAGGCCACGTTGGTAGCTAGCCCGACCGACTGGAGGTAGGTCTGGTAGGCGTTCAAGGAAGGGCCTTGGTAGACGCGCACGTAATCGACCTCGTAGAGCGCGGAGGTGAGGCTGGAGTCGATCTGGCCGCTGTTGTAGGCGCCGCCCATAGCGAGGTTCAAGAGGAGGAAAAAATCCTTCTCAAACGGGCTGCCAGTATCGGCCGTGGTCCAAGTGGCGGTGGTGAGCCCGTCGACGCTGAAGGTGACACGGTTAGGCTCCCACAGCACGGCAAAGGTGTGGAATTGGGTGGAGAGGTTTGATACCGGGACGCGGGCCTCGATGGGGTTGCCGCCGAAACGGCTGGGCGAGTGGGTGGCGTGGCCGACGGAGTTGGCGTCGGAACCAGTGCCGCGCCACTCCATCACGTCGATCTCGCCGCAGGCAGGCCAACCGGCGGTCGCGATGTTCTCGCCCATCATCCAAGCGGCGGGCCAGGGGCCGACGCCAGAGGGTAGTTTGGCTCGGAACTCGATCTTGCCGTATTTGAAGCTGCGTTTCGCCTGGGTCTTGATGCGGGCGGAGGTCCAGTCCGAGCCGGTCTTGCGGGCCTCGATCAGGAGACTGCCGCCGGAAACGCGCAGGTTGTCGGCGCTATCGGTGTAGGTCTGGGCCTCGCCGTTGCCCCAGCCATCGTTGTTTGGGCCGCGGCCGAGCTCGGCGGTCCAGTTGGCGGTGTTGAGGGCGTTGCCGTCGAATTCATCCGACCAGGCCAGGGTGTAGGGCGTGGTCCCGACGGTTACGGACGGAGCGATGTAGCCCAGGCCCACGGAAATGTCGTCAAGATAGACTGAGCCACCATCGGTGGAGGCGTTTTGGGTAAACTCGGAGATAAGATCAACCCGAGTGGTGCCGGCGGGGATGGTCCCGTTGGCGACGAGGGCCACCCATTGGTCGGGAGTGTCGGTGTCTGCGGTTAGGGTGGTGACGGCGCGGCTGATCTCAACGCTTGAGGCGTCGAGGAACTTGAAGCCGAACTTAAAGGTGCTGCCTCCGGTCAGCGGGTCGATGCCGTAGACTTTGGCGGTGGCGCGGGCGTGGATCTGGGTGCCGGTGGCGAGCGAGGTGGTATCGCCGGGGATGAAAGACTGGTAGACGGTGCCGGTCTGGCTGGGCCCCTGCCAGACTCCGCCGACGTAGTAGTTCTGGCCGTAGACTTTCAAGGCCTTGGTGCCGGCGTAGGCGGTGAAGGTGGCGGTGGGGTCAAGGTTCTGGAGTGCCGCGTTGTAGAGGCCGGTGCCGTTCGTGATGACGTTTTTATTCACGCCGTCGGCGGGGAACTGGAGCCAACTGGTGGGGGCGGCGGCGATGCCTGGGTCGGTTGAGTTGGACTCGAAGCTGCCGTTGGCGACAGAGAAGGCCTTGGTGGCGAGGTTGAGCGCGATCGAGTCGACGGTCACGAGGTTGCCGGCGTCGAGGTCGAAGTCGAAATCGGTCATCTGGATGACGAGGCGGAACTGGGGTGCGTCGGCATCGAAGGTGGTGTTCACGCCAGTGTTGGCGAGGGTGCCGCCCACGCTGCTGAACGAGCCGCCTTCAGGCAGGGAAACGGCGATGCGGTCGGTCTTGCCGTCGCTCTGGAAGTAGGCGGCGGCGCCGGGAGCGGCGCCGGTAGTGGTCTCGTCTACGGCCGAGCCGAGCTCAATCTTGCCGGTGACGCCACCGGAAGCGTTGAGTGATTCGAGGCGGACTTGAACCTTGTTGGTGGCTAGGCCGGAGTAGACACCTTGGGCTTTCAAGGCGACGACGAGGGAGCTGGAGGACAAATCAATCGAGCCGGGAGAAGCGAACGGTTTGCTGGCGATGTAGGTCCAGGGATAGTCGTCAGTCGCAGAATCGACGTTCAACACGAGGGCACCCGCGGCGGTGGTGAGCGAACTGTGCGTCCCGAGGTTCGCGCTGGACGCATAGGTGAACCAGCCGAGTTCGGCGGCGCTGGAGGCGGTGTTAAAGGTATCGGAGATCGTGACGGCGGACGCGCTGAGGTTCACCACGTAGCTTTGGTCGGCGACTTCCTTGTCGTTGCTGGTGAAGGTCAGCGCGCCGGTGAGGGTGCCTAGGGCGGCGGGGCTGGCGGTGATGGTGATTGATTTGGCGGCGCCGGGAGCGAGGGTGAAGGGCGTGGCCACGCTGGACATGGCGAAGCCGGTGCCGGACAGGCTTACGCCGGATACGGTGAGGTCTTGGCCGCCGTTGTTTTCCACTTTTACGGCGTAGGGAGTCGTCTTGCCGATGCCGGGGCTGAGGAGGGTGGCGGTGTCGCCGTCGGCGCGGGAGGCGCCGGCGACCTGAATTTTGATTTGGGGGCCGACGCTGCTCGCGGTGCCTTGGGTGAGCACGATGTTATCGATGAAGACGCTCGAGTAAGCGGCGCCGACGGTGCGGCCGATAGGCTGGATCTTCAGGGACATGGTGCCGTTCATTGCAGTTATGTTGGCGGCGGAGGCGCGGAAGGTGGCTTGGTAGGTGGCCCACTGGCCGAGGCGGGGGGCGATCTCGTCGGCGATGTTGACTTCGAGGAAGGTGTTCACGCCGCCGCCATCCATGAAGGCGACGAGGGTGCGGTCGGCTTTGTAGTTGGTCTCGAACTTGGCGCGGAAGGTGGCGGTGAAAAAGTCGCCGTTGGCAGAGTTCACGGCTACACTGTTCTGCATGAAACCCGCGTAGGGGGTGCCGCTCCAGCCTGGGATAAGGGAGAAGACGGTGCCGTCCTCACTCCAACCGTCGGTCGAGGCATAGGCGCCTTCGAAGAAGGTCCAATTGGCGTCTCCGGTGTTAAAATTGCCGTTGCGCAGGAGTTGCGCGGGGGTGGTGGCAGCGACGTAGCCGGTGGTGGCGGGGTCGGTCACGACTAGTTTCACGTCGTCAATTTCCACGCGGATGCCGCTGGTAAAACCGAAGCCGGGATTCTTGCGGCCGCCGTTGGAGGTGCCGGTGGGGGAATTGTAGGCAACGTAGCCGGCGACACCGAAGCGGTTAAAGCCGCTGATTTCGACCAGGGAGGTGTATTGGGCGGCGGAGGCGGGGAAGGCGTAGGTGGAGCCCTTGGCGGCGGTCAGGCCGGCGGTGTCGAGGGTGCCGCCAATGGTGGTCCAGTCGTTGCCGGTTAGAAAAACTGGCTCGAAACGGATGCGTTTGTAGCCGGCGGTGGGGATGTTGGGGTTGTCGCCGCTGCCTCGGAGTTCGAGGATGACGACGGCGCCGTCGGCGGGCATGCCGCGGGCGCGGACACGGGCGGTATAGGACACCTTGGAAAGGTCGCTCTGGCCCAGGCCACCGGCGGTGTAGGGACTGTTAATGGTGGCGAGGGTGACGTTGGCCGCCCAGCCCCCGTAGTAGGTGGTGGAGGTGACGGCGGAGGCGTTGGGCGCGAGCGCGAGGTAGCCGCTGGTGGGCGCGGTGGCGAAGAGGGCGTTGGCAAAGCCCGCACTGGCGGGGAGGGTGGGGTAGAGGGTGGCGACGCCGTTGCCGGGCGAGCCGGTCAGCGCGGTGGAGCCCCAAGCGGCGAAGCCCGAACCGGTGGTGTTGAAGTTCAGATCGAGCAGGGTGCTGGTGGCGGCGGAGGCCGGGGTAACGGCCAAGGCCGCGAAGGTGGCGAGGGTGGCGCCGAGCCGCAGGGCAGGGCGGAGGAGGGTAGGTTGCATAGGGGGTAGGAGATGGTGGGGACGGGCGTGGGAAAGCGGTCTTACTCGGCGGTGTAGATTACATTGCGGTTCTGGATCTGGCCCTTGGCGAAAGCCACGGCATGGCCGTCGCACATCGCCACGTTGACCTTACCCTTGTGGCGGTAGCGCATCCATCGGTTGCTAGCGGTATCATCATCGGTCGCGGTGCTGATATAGGCGGCGGGATCGATGCTGCTCCCGCGTCCGCCACTTTGAGAGGCGATGATGGAGGGCTGCTCGATGGAGTTTGGGGACCAGCCCTTGTTATTGGGGTCTTGGCACATATCGGCGCAGAGAATGATTTTGGCAGGGCGGACGACCTTGGAGAGAGAGAGGGCCTTGCTGCCGCGGGGCATCAGCCCGGCGTGCATCCCGTAGCTGAGCACGATGTCGCCGGTGGGGTTGGAGGGGCTGTAGGGATTGGTGGTTTCTTCCACCGGGATGAGGGCACCGGGGCAGGTGAAAATGGATGCACGTTGGGCGGCGGGGATCGTCATGTAGGACGACAGTGTGCGGGCCCAAGCCGGGTCGTCACCGGTGCCGGCGTCGGGCAGCAAGTTTTTATTGTCGTTGGCATACACGATAGCCGCGAGGCCGACTTGGCGCAAATTCGACAGGCAAACGCTGGCCTTGGCTGATTCGCGCACGCTACCCACGGTCGGGATGATGATAGCGGCGAGGATGCCGATGATGGCGATCACGGTGAGTAACTCGATGAGGGTGAACGCCGAACGACGACGACAGAAGGTATGGACTTTCATGGGACGGGGGCAGGGGTGCCGGGAAAATTTCTGAGCAAAGTTACGTTAAAGAAAACTTGACGGGTGCAATTGTATGCAACAAACAGAACGTGAAAGCGATGCTTTTAAAGCTTAAACGTCGTTTTTTTCTTATAACCTCAAAACACCCGACACCCATGCTAAAGAAATTATCTCTCGTAGGTCTGCTCTCCGTGGCCGGCCTCCTTTCCCACTCCGCTCTGGCCGTCACCAAGACTGTGGACTCCACTACCTTGGTGAACGGATACATGAACGTATTCAATCTGCCCGCCGACGGTGGCAGCTATCAATTCGGCAGCTCATGGGGAACTCAGGATCTGTCCTCCAACTTCTCGAATTCGTCCACCGTCACCTTGGGCGTAAACTCCGTCAATGACCCTGCGTCATACTGGTATATCCCGTCGGGTGGTCCCGGCGCCGCCGGCAACAAGATCATGGAGGCCAACCTTTACGCCGAGTCCACTGTAACCGGATTAGGAGACACAACGCTGACCTTCAATGGCACGGTGTTGGCTAACTCCCTGGATGGCGCCCATAGCGTCGTGGCGTTCATCCGCGATTTCGCCCCGGATTTCTCCTCGTTCAACGGTCAGACCGTAGCGCTCACTCCCGGTGACTTTTCCGTCACACTCGCCCTGACCAACGATCCTGCCCGCCATGTTCAGTATGGTTTCACGATGACCGGTCCCAACGTCTGGATTACCGACGCGGCCGCCGCCGGCACCGTAACCGTGACTGCCGTCCCCGAGCCCTCCAGCTTTGCCCTCATCGGTGCGGCCATTGCCGGTCTCTTCGCCGTTACCTCCCGCCGTCGTCGCGCCTAATTTTTTGGCCGATTAGTTGCATTGTTTTACCTGGCCCGGGGCGTTGGTCCCGGGCTTTTTTGTGCCCCGTCGGCGGCGCTTCGCTGTTTGAGGGTGCAAATACGTTTGCCGCTCTGGTGCGGGTGGGTTTGTTGAAACGATTCATCGCATGAAACGCTGGTCCCAATTTTTTGTCCCTACGCTCAAGGAAAGCCCGGCCGACGCCGAAATCGCCTCGCACAAGCTCCTCATCCGGGCCGGCCTCGTGCGCAAGCTGGGGGGCGGCCTCTACACCTTCATGCCGATGGGTTTGCGGGTGATGCAAAAGCTCTCCGCCCTCTGCCGTGAAGAGCTGGAGCGCGAAAACCCGGAGCACGGTCGCGCCGGGGCGATCGAATTGTGGATGCCGCATCTACACCCGACCGACAACTGGGAGCAGGGCCCGCGCTGGGCTGCCGCCCGCGAGATCATGTTCCGCGCCGACCACGCCGGGGCCGGCAAGGGCCGCGCCCGCGAGCCGGAGTTTGTGCTCGGGCCGACGCACGAGGAGGTCATCACGCCACTGGTGAAGCAGGAGATCACCAGCTACCGTGACTTGCCAAAAAATTTTTACCAAATCGGGACTAAATTCCGGAACGAAATCCGCCCGCGCTACGGGCTGATGCGGGCGAAGGAATTCGTGATGATGGATGCCTACTCCTTTGACGCGGATGATGACGGCGCGATCAAGAGCTACCTCGCGATGAAGGCGGCCTACGAGGCGTTTTTCCGGCGAGTCGGGGTGAAGGCGATCGCGGTCGAGGCCGATACCGGCGTGATGGGTGGCAGTTTTTCCCACGAGTTCATGGTGCCGGCCGAGGTGGGTGATGACGACGTGATCTACTCGGATGCCGGCTACGCCGCCAACCGCGAGAAGGCTACCAGCGCCCTCGTGCCGGCGGATCTGGTCGACGCCGCCCCGGCGGGCGAGGTCGAGAAGTTCGCCACGCCCGGCGTGGGCACCATCGCCCAGCTCGCGGCCGCGCCGTATTCGGTTCCTGGTGACGCCCAGTTCAAGACTCTCGTCTACATGGGCGACGGCAAGCCCTTCCTCGTCGTGCTGCGCGGCAACGACGAGCTGGAGGAGGCGAAGCTCGGCGCGCTCGGCTTCACCCTTTTCCGGCCCGCCACGGCGGACGAGATCGCGCCGGTGCTCGGCGCCCGCCCGGGCTCGCTCGGGGCGGTGCGGGGCACCATCAAGGACCCCGCCGCGCTCGCGGGCGTGTTCGCCGACCATGCCGTCCGCCTGATCGGTAACGGCGTGACCGGTGCGAATGAGGACGGCTTCCACCTGCGCCACGTCAACGTGGCCCGCGACCTCGCGATCACGAAGTTCGGCGACTTCCGCCGCGTGCGCCCGGGCGAGCCCTGCCCGCGCTCCGGCCAGCCGCTGCAATCGCGCCGCGGCATCGAGGTCGGCCACATTTTCAAACTCGGCACCAAATACGCCGACAAGTTTGGCGCGGCCTACACCGACGACCACAAGCAATCCCACCCCATGGTCATGGGTTGCTACGGCATCGGCATCAGCCGCACCCTCCAAGCGGTGATTGAGCAGAGCCACGATGCCGACGGCATCATCTGGCCGTGGGCGATCGCGCCTTTCCAGGTGTTGATCTGCCTCCTCGACCCGAAGCTGCCCGAGGCGCTCGCGCTGGCCGAGCAACTCGCCGCCGCTGCTGAGGCAGCCGGGGCCGATGTGCTGCTGGACGACCGCGAGGAGCGCCCTGGCGTGAAGTTCAAGGACGCCGATCTGATCGGTGTGCCGCTGCGTGTGGTGGTTGGCGGCAAGGGCCTGCAGGCCGGCGTCATCGAGGTAAAGCCCCGCACCGCCAAGGAAGCCCTCAAAATCCCCGTGGCCGACGCCACCTCGCAACTTGTCGGGTTGGTGCGTGCCGCCGCGTCAGTTGTTTCCGTCTGATGTCGGACCGCGGCCCCACCATTGCCCGCCGGATCGAGCCGCTCCTCGCGGGTGCGGGCACGCGTCCTGGCCTCGCGCCGGAGGAGGTCGCCCTGCCGCAGTCTGCCTATGCCGTGCAGGGCCCGTGGCGCGTGGTGGTGCTGAACGATCCAGTCAACTCCATGGGCTACGTCGTGCTGGTGTTTCGCAAGGTCTTTGGTTTTGCCGAACCGCGTGCGCGCCGGCACATGTTGGAGGTGCACGAACAGGGCCGCTCGGTGGTTTGGTCTGGGCTGCGCGAACAGGCTGAACTCTATGCCTTTGCGCTTCAGCAATGGCACCTCACCGCCATCCTTGAGACCGATGAAGCGCATTGAGGTGAAGCTCAGCTTGCCGGTGGTGGCGCCCTTGCTCGACCTCATGAAGGCCTCGAGCGATGTGCTGGAGGCGCAGATCGCCGCGCCCATCACTCTGGACGACATCGACGCCGATTTCCGCGAGGAGTGGCGGGCGGAGCTGCTCGCAGGCCAGCAGGAGGAATTACACGCGTTAATGGGGCTTTTTAACAGCGACTTCTTTATCAATGGCGTGGTGGCCTTCGACGAGGACAACGCCGAGATAATCGTGCGTGCCTGCTCCGCTCTGCGTTTGCGACTGCGCCGTCATGACCTTAGCGTGCTGGAGGACGAGCAGCTGGAGAGCGGCGGGGTGGATTTGGAAACCCTGCCAGCCGCGCTGCAAAAGCCCTTCATGTGCTACGTTTTCCTGGGCACGATCCAGGAGCTTATCATCCAGCATCTCGACGGCGCCATCCTGCGCGGGCCGGTGGGCGATGCCGAGCCGTCGGAGGACTATGGTGCAGACGCCGATGATTTCGACTCGGAAAAGGACTGAGATGCTAGGTGCATGAAGGTAACGTGCGAGCATTGCGGGCTGCCTTTCGCGGTGGCGAGGTCGACGCCGGAGCGGGCGCTCTACTGCTGCTCAGGCTGCGCGCTAGCGGCGCGAGTGCCGGTTGATGCGAGCGGCCAGTTCCCGGTCAACGCGGCGCTGGTGACGGCGTTGGGCTTGGGTTTCGGTTTGTTTAACCAACTCTTATTCTGGCTGCTGGCCGTGCTCGTGGCGCGGCGCTCCGACGGTCTGGAAAACGCGGCGCGGCTCGCTTGGGGATCGTATGCCATTGGCGCGGCGGTCTGGGCGGCGTTGGTTCTCTGCCAAGCGCGGGTCGGTGCGCGCAGAGGGGCGGATTGGGCGTTGGCGGCGGCGAGTGGCGCGGGATTAGTGTGGACGTGGAGTGTAGCGGCGCCGGGTCTCGCGTTTGCAACGAACACCCTGTTCGCGCTCTGGGCGCTGCGTGGTTTGCGGCGGCGCAAGGGCTAGCGTTTTGCGGCGGCGCGGAGCAGGCGGTCGCGGATCGCGGGCACAAGGCCCTCGGTCCCGGCTGGTAACTCCGCGTGGAGGCGGCGCCAACCGCTGTCGTCGAGTTCACGCAGGCGGGCGAAAAGGTGGCGGGCGATCTCGGCCTCGGCGCCGGTTTCACTCAACCAGCGGATGCGTCTGCGTATAGATGGGGTGGGGAGGCAGGCCGGTTTGACCAATAGCAGGGCACCCTCGTCGGCGGGTAGGGCGGCGAGCGCGGCGGCGTCGAGGCGAGGGTGGAGTTGGAGCGGGGTGCGAGGGCTGTAGTGTTGTTCCAGCATCCCGGGCGCGGGCGCGGCGGTGCTGAGGGAGAGGCGAGCGGGAGCGGGGCGGAGCACGGGGCGGCCAAGCACGCGTTCGAGCGCTTCAACCGCGATGCCGCCGGGACGGAGCAGGCGGGGGTGGGTGGGGTTGGTAAGGTCCAGAATGGTGGATTCTACGCCCACCGTGCATTCGCCACCGTCGAGCACGGCGCGCAGGGTGGTGGCGGCGAGGCCGTCGCGCACGTGCGGGGCGCAGGTGGGGCTGATGTAGCCGAAGGGATTGGCGCTAGGGGCGGCGAGGGGGCGACCGGCAAGGCGGATCAACTCGCGGAACAGCGGGTGGCCGGGCACGCGCACGGCGACGGTGGGGCGACCGGCGGTGATGAGGTCTGGTATGCAGGCCAGTTTGGGCAAAACCAGCGTAAGCGGCCCCGGCCAGAAGGCTCGCGCCAGCGGGTTTACGGCGGCGTTGGTGAGGGCGACTTTTGTCAGATCCCGCGCAGTGGCGAGGTGGACGATGAGCGGGTCGGTGGTGGGGCGGCCTTTAGCGGTGAAGATCGCGGCACAGGCGGCAGGATTCAGGGCGTCGGCGGCGAGGCCGTAGACCGTCTCGGCGGGCACGCCCACAAGCTCGCCGCGGCGGAGGGAGGCGGCGAGGCGCGCGAGGTTAGCCGGGGTAGGCTGGAAGATGCGGGGCCGGTGGGCGGCGGGCATAAAAAACCGGGGCGGCTTTCGGCCGTCCCGGTAATCGAGGGAAGCAGGTCGCGTGGAGGCGGCTTACTTCGAGAGCAGCATGGCGCGGCTGCGCTTGATCGTGGCAGTGACGCGGCGCTGCTGTTTGGCCGAGAGATGGGTGTATTTGCGCGGCAGGATCTTGCCGGTGTCGGTGACGTAGCGGACCATCAGCTCGGGCTGGGTGAAAGGGAAGGCCTCGGGGGTGAGGGACTGGGTGGCGGTGGTTTCGGTGGCGCTCATTTTGGAAAAACGTGTATGAAGCTGGATTGCGGGGTAGCTTGTCAACCCACGATTCAACGGCGGCGTTTGGGGAGCGGCGTTTTTGGTCGGGATAATCGTATCCAAGCCTTTGCCCGGAGAAGCTCTTACCACGGAAAGTGAAGAAAGATCGTGATATACGTCGCGTTTTCGGAAAGCAGTTTTTAGGCTGGGCATTCCGTCCGAAACAACGGCGATCCGTTCCCTTCCCATTCATGTCCACCCTTCCGCCCCTGGCGCTTCACCCATGAGAGACGATTATTTGCAAAGCGCCCGCAAAGTGGTCGAGGACCCGAACATCTTGGTAAATCTCGTCTCTCGCCGCGTTAAACAACTGCGCCGTGGCGCTCGACCTCTGGTGGTCTCATTGGAAAAGCTCGCGCCCGAGGACATCGCCTTGCGGGAGATTTTCGAGGGTAAGATCAGCTACACGCTGCCCACGGCGGAGGAACTGACAAAACGCTAAACCGATTGGGCGGCGTTCACGTCGCCCCGATTTTGGAGAATTACTTTTATGCAAAAAACTAAAAAATCGGTCGCCAAGCGGTTTAAACTAACCGGCACCGGAAAACTTATGCGCCGCACCCCGGGTTTCCGTCATTTGCTTTCGGCCAAAAGCACCAAGGCCAAACGCCGCGCGTCTAGGGATAAGCAGGTTGAGCCGGGTCAGAAGGCCCAGTTGCTCCGCTGTTTGCCATTCGGGCTCTGATTACTGATCGAGTGGCTTGCCGGTGCTGAACGGATCAGTCCTTGGGTGCGGTCGTGGCTGTAGATGGTGAAGTTGGCTTTACCTTAATTTTATCCTGTAAAGGTTGGCGTGCGGGTTTGTTGGCGCACTGGCTTGGTCCCGATTCCGCCGGTGCTTCTCCGAAGTTTTGCAGTTTTCGCCCACCTTTTTATTCCGCTAATTTCTTCATTTAGCGTTCGGCTGCTTGCTTATTTAACGGATTTTTACCAAATGTGACTTAGTTACCTTTACTGATGACGCAGGGCGGAGTAGAGGTGACGCCTGATTCTATGCATCCTAACGTCCCTTTACGCAACGTGCTGCTTTTGGAGGATCAAATTGCGATTCGCCAGATGATGGCCACTCTCATTGCCTACATGCCGAGTTTTCGGGTCGTGGCTCAGGCTGGAGATGTGCAGGAGGCGCTGCGACTGACCGAGTTGCATCGACCCGATGTCGTCGTGCTGGACTGGATGTTAGCCGCGGAAACCGGCCTTAGCTTCCTCAAAACCATTCAGTCTTGGCCGGTTCGGCCTGCCACTTTGGTTTTTTCCGCCAACACTACTCGGCATGTTGTTCAAGAAGCGTTTGCCCACGGCGCAGGCGGCTTTATTGAAAAGACTTCGGGCTTTTCGGATTTTACCGCTGCGCTCCAGGCTGTGGGCTCTGGTCGTGCTTACCTTGGTCCGACTATATCGGGAGTTATTTCAGGCATCGTCCGCAGTCCTGGACCTGATCTTTCCGGTATCACCCCTAGGGAATTGGAAATCCTACGGATGGTAGCTGAGGGGATGTCCTCCAAGTCGATTGGTCTGCGTCTGGGAATCAGCGTGCGCACCGTGCATAGCCACCGGGCTTCGCTTATTCGCAAGACGGGGCTGCATTCTGTGGCGGAATTAACCCGCTTTGCTTGTGATCGTGGTGTTGTGACATCTGTGGCGCCAACGCCGAACTTTTCCCGATCATGAGCCAGCTCCGTCGAGTCCTGGTGGTCGATGATGATGTGACGGTGCGTTTGCGTGTGCGTGACTTGCTTGCGTCGATTGATAACTGCGAGGTTTTGGAGGCGGCCGATGGTTATGCTGGGCTGGCTGAGATTGCGCGTCGACCGCCTGACCTGATATTGCTCGACTTAAACCTGCCTGGTTTAAGCGGACTGGAGGTCTGTGCTCACTTGCGCCGAGATCCTGTCGCATGTGAAATTCCCATTATTGTGCTTTCGTCCAGTGATGAGGACACCGCCATGCCTGCCGCGCTGGAAGCGGGGGCCGAGGATTACCTGCTGAAGCCAATCCCTGCACTCGAGTTGCGGGCTAAGGTTCGCATTATTTTGCGTCTGAATCGTTTTCATGCGCTCTCGGCCGAGCGTCATCGCCTGCGCTGGCTGGTTGAGCACTCGCTGGAGGCCCTGGTAATTCTGGATTCGGCTGGGTCTTTAGTCGCGGCGAACCCGCGTGCTTGCGAGTTGTTTGATTTGCCAGCGACTCCCGCCCCCGACGGCCTGGCCTTGCTTGGTCGTTATTATCGTCCTGATCCGGCCGATGCATTTGATCGTATCCGCGCCCGTGGTTTCAGCGCCGGCGAAGGCTTCGCGCTTTTTCTTCCCGAGACCCGTTTCTCCGCCTCCCGCTGGTTGCAGGCGAACCTGTTTAGTGACCCGGATAACCGTAGCGCCGATCTGCTGATTAAATTTACCGACCGCACGGGCGAGGTTCACCGAGAGCTTGAAACCTGGACCTTTCAAAATCTGCTGGCTCACAAGTTTCGCACGCCCCTAAACGGCATGGGGGCCACCCTTGATCTCGTGCTGAGTGACCCCGGTTTGTTGCAATCTACCCAAGCGCGGAAACTGCTGGCTAGCGCCCGCCTCAGCGCCCGACGACTTGAGGACTCGGTCATCGACGTCCTTCGCTACCACGACGCCCTGTGTGCGCCTGAATCCGACGCCACCGCTGCCGATCAGGATTGGGAGAAATTGCTCCACGAAACGGCCTCCGAGGCTGGCCTTGAACTACTCCGGATCAATAGTCGAGGTGCGGGCAGCGCACCGGTGCCTGGCTACTGCGTCGCTTCGCTCCGGCTGGCTTTGGTCGAGGTGATGGAAAACTACCGCAAATTCAGCGAGGCTCCGCGTCTGGGCCTAGATGCCAGCTTTCTCGGGCCTGACCGGTTGCGTTTATTCGCCCCCGGTCCGGCCTTGCCGCCTGAATTTGTAGCCCGGCTCGGCCGGCCCTATTGGCAGGTGGAGAAAAACTTCAGCGGCGAGATACCAGGTATGGGCCTGGGGCTCGCCACCGCCCGTCTTCTGCTGCGCTCCCAAGGTGCAGATCTCACCTTTTCTCTCCACGTGGACCCAGCCGGCTTGGTATCCGACTTCTCGCTGCCTTTGCCTCCATCTTTATGAAGCCCCTTCCCAGCGGGCAACTTCCGCGCATTCTTCTCGTTGATGATCAAGAGATTAACAGGGTAACTCTCGAGGCTATTTTATCCTCCGGAGAATATGAGCTGCACACCGCCGCGGACGGCTATGCCGCCCTAGATGCTGCCGCCCTCTACCGGCCTGATTTGATCCTGCTCGATATCATGATGCCCGAGCTAGATGGATACGCGGTTTGCCGACAGATCCGCGTCACCCCTGCGCTTGCCAGCATCCCAGTCGTGATGATTACCGCCCTGAACGATCAGGATTCCCGCCTCAAGGGTATCCAAGCCGGCGCGGATGATTTCATTTCCAAGCCCATCCCGATCGAGGAGCTCAGGGCTCGGGTCCGGACCATTACCCGCCTGAACCGCTTCCGCTCGATCGCCGAGCAACGCGCCCGCTTCGAGCACCTGTTTGAACTGTCGCCTGCCGCCATCGTGCTGGTCGACTCCGCCGGTCAACTCTGCGCGGTGAACGCCCGGGCCGACGATTTGTTGTCCGCCACCGGCCTACCCCCGCGCATTGGCTGCCCACTGTCTACGAGTCTGCCCGCCCCCGCTGTCGCGGAGTTGGCCGCCCTTACCGCCGCTGCCTTTGCCGGTCCTAATGATCCCAGCGCTATTACCGTCCGCCTAAAGGCTCCTAATTGCGATCGCGTCCTGCATGTCCGGGCCGCTCGCCTTGATGAAACCGATGGCCCGCTCGTGATGCTCTTGCTTGACGATATTACCGTCGAGGTTCGCGCCCGCGAGGCCATGGAGGCCATGAATCGCGACCTTGACGCTTTAGTGCGCGCGCGCACCCGCCAACTCGAGGAGGCCAATCAGCTCCTTATGTCTTACGCCGCCTTTGTTTCCCACGACCTGCGTTCCCCTCTTTGCGTGGTGAAAGGTTACCTTTCCTTGCTCGTGACTGGTCCCGCTCTGCTCGATCCTGAGGTGAAGAGTTGTATCACTCAGGCGCATGCGGCCACGCTCATGATGGAGGACATGATTACCAACATCCTGCGCCTCGCTTCCGACGAGCATTCCGCCAGCGGTCCCGAGCATCCGATCGACCCCCGGCCCATTATCGAGCGCCTTTGTTGGAAACTGGCCGCCGTCCAGCCTAAGCTCCGACCGATCATAAACATTTTGCCCCTGCCCCCCGTCCTCGCTTCCGAGCCCCTGCTTGAAAGAGTGTTCTTCAACATTGTCTCTAACGCTCTGAAATACTCCGGCGGCCGGTCAGAGCCCATGATTGAGATCGGGGCGCAGGAATCCCCCACGGGGCCGGTGCTCTACGTGCGGGATAACGGCGTTGGCTTCGACGCTCGCGACGCCGACCGGCTCTTCCGGGAATTCTCGCGTCTGCCCAGCGCCGCTTCTAGCGATGGCCTCGGTCTCGGTCTCTCCCTGGTATCGCGCCTGCTTCGTGCCCACCAAGGCCGCATCTGGGCCGAAGGCCGCCCTGGTGAAGGCGCTACCTTCTACGTCTGTTTCGGACCAGCTTCCACCGCCGCCGCCAAGATTTGAACCCCCTTAGCATCTTATGAAGCGATTCCCCTACCTGTTAGGTGCCGCCCTCCTGCTCGCTCTCGCGGCCTGTTCGCGCCCACCTGCCGCCATCGTTACCGTGGCACCCTCGCTTGCCGCCCAGCTGGATACTGACCTCCTACGACTGCGAGAGGAGGTCGAGCGCCTTGCCACCACTACCGTCTCACTTTACTCGCGCCGAGTCGAGATCATCCAAGGTGTGGACAAAAGCAAATACACCTTTTCCCGGGACGGCGCCTTTCATAAACCGAAGGACGATGGTGGCGCCGCGCTTTGGATCTCCGCCGTCCTGCCCGTCACGCCTGATATGCAGGAGGTGGCCTACCTAACGGAACCGCTCGACGCGGAGCTGATCCGCATCTGTCGCGAATTGCCCGCCGTGAGCCAAGCTTACTACAATGACCGGCACAGCCTAAACCGAATCTACCCTTGGTTCGACACTATCGCGCAGTATCCGCCGCGCATGAACATCCCCGAGTTTAACTTTTATTACCTCGCCGATGCCGCTCATAATCCTGATCGCAAGGGCGTCTGGGTGCCCGAACCTTACGTCGATCCCGCCGGACGCGGCTGGATGGTGAGCACCATAGCCCCCGTCTACGTGGATGAAAAACTTGAGGGCGTCCCCGGTCTTGACGTTACTATCGCCACCCTAGTGGAGCGATATTTCCGAGGCATTGACCGAGCCGTGGCCGTGGTCTCTCGCGAAGGTGTGCTGGTAGCCGCCACGGAAAGCGCCATCCAGCAGCTTGAAATGCCGCCTCTTAAGGACCATAAATATTTGGAAACGGTGAAGCTCGATACCTTCAAGCCTGAGGACTACAATATACTCAAGAGCACGCTCCGTCCCGTTCGCACCATGGCTGCACAGCTCCTCCAGGAAGGCCTTTCCTCTGTTACGGTGGAGCTTAAAGGCGAGCGCCACACCGCTTACGCTGCCCCTGTTCCTGAACTGGGTTGGACCGTGATTGAGCTTTACCCGAATTGAATCCCGTCAGTCCCAGTTCTCGGCCCGCCCTATCGTCGGTTCTTCGCTCTGTCGCCATTCTCGCGCTGGTCGCCGTGGCGGTGATGGTGCTGGGCGCCGTAGCGATTAATCAGGAACTCCGCAGTGATATCCGTAAGCGTGCAGTCGACCTTGGCCGGGAGCTCGCGTTCGGCGTCTCTCGCTCCGGTTCGGAGGATTTTTTGCGTTTTCGAGAAGAATTTACCTTCTCGCTTAGCCATCTGCCTTACGAGCGCTTGCTACAGCCGAGTGATGCCCCGTCCGAAACCCTAGTCCCGATTCGCCGGTTCCTGTCTCTAAACAAGGATATCCTTCGCGAACTCATCGTCATCGGGCCTGACAATCTTGGGCGCGCCATCCGCCTCGATCGGGAAAACTATTTCCACTTGTCCCCCCTCCTGCCTTTTGCGCCTCCCAGCGCCACGGCCGATACCACTCTCATAAGCGGCCTCGTCCAACCGGGCGACGGCCAGGTCCAAGCCCGCGTTTTTGCCGTCATCGATCCCGGTCTCTTTTGGCGCCAGCGGCTGACTACTTTCAGCCTCAGCCATCCTGATGCCTGGATTCACCTCCGGGATGCGGACGGCCGCACGCTGCTGGTTCGGCACGGCGGAAAACAAGTTACCGTGCTGCCTCGTTTCCGGCAGGAAAGCCTCGCCGTGCTCCAGACCGATTCACTCCAAGGCTACGAAGGCCGCCTCCTGCATCGCGTCGAACTCGGCGGCTCCACGACCTCTTTCATTTCCGCCTACATGCCTCTCAAGCTGGAAAGCTGGCATGGCCAACTGATCGTCTCCGCCGATGAGCAGGAGGTGATCGGCCCCGCATTTAAGGCGCTCGCCTTGCTCGCCGTCATGTCCGCTGTGTTGGTCGCGATTCTCTTCGCGATTTTCTTCCTCTTCACCCGCCAAAGCCATCGTAACCAAGCATTGATCGAGGATGAGCGCCGGCGGATCGCCGCAATTCTTAACACTGTGCAAAGCGGAATCCTTCTTGTGCACGAGCCCAGTGGCCGAATCGTCGAAACCAACGCCGCCGCTCTTCGCTTGATCGGCGTTTCAGCCGAGGAGCTTTTCGACCGTCGTATTGACGATTTTTTCCTCCCTTCGGACGACGGCGCCTCGTCACGCTTGCGCCTCGGCCCCGAAGCGGAATCCCGCTTTCGTGATAACCAAGGCCGCATCCATACCGTGCTCGCCAACACGGATATCCTTCAGTTCCGCGGCACCCGTTATCTGTTGTGCTCATTTGTAGATGTCACCCCGCTTAAGGTTACCACGGTCAATTTGCTTCGCTCGCAAGCCTCCCTGAGCGAAACCAACAACCGCCTGCAGGAGGCCATCTGTGACGCCGAGCGCTCCACTCGTGCCGCCGAGAACGCGAATCGCGCCAAGAGCGCGTTTCTGGCGATGATGAGCCACGAGCTGCGCACTCCCCTTAACTCTATTCTCGGACTTTCCGAATCCCTCATCGAACGCATCCACGGCCCCCTCACCGAAAAACAGTCGCGCTACCTCGATCTTGTGGTCTCGAGCGGCCGCCACCTGCTGGACCTGATTAACGACATCCTTGATCTCGCCAAAATCGAATCCGGCCGAGACGATATCGTGCTTACTCCCTATCAACTGCTCGAGATCTGCGAAAATAGTCTCCAGATCATTCAGCCCATGGCCTCGCGTCGTCGCCAGACCATCGAGACCCTCCTTCCGCCCCCGACTCTATGGGTCCGCGCCGAGCCCCGCCGCCTGCAACAGATTTTAGTTAATCTGCTCAGTAACGCCGTCAAGTTTACCCCCGAAGGTGGCCTGCTCGGCTTGCGCGTATCTATTGTGCAGGACGAAGTGCTCCTCGCGGTCTGGGACCGCGGCATTGGCATCGCGGCCGACCAGATCCCCAACCTTTTCCAACCCTTCGTCCAACTGGATGCCCGCCTCGCTCGGGATTACGGCGGCACGGGCCTAGGTCTCGCTTTGGTGAAACAACTCACCGCGCTCCACCGTGGTCGCATCGAGGTCATCAGCCAACCGGGTGAGGGATCTACCTTCACCCTCTTCCTGCCCCTACCGTCTGACTCCATCGATCCCCTCGCAGCCGTGCCCGCCGCGCCGGTCGTGCCCGCCGACATTTTCGCCACGCCCCTTTCCGGCCTCCGCCCTCTCGTGCTGATCGCCGAGGATATCCCTGCCAATATCATCGCGCTCAGAGATTATCTCGAGGCGAAGGGTTGCTGCGTCGAGACGGTCGCAAACGGCCGGGAAGCGTTGGATAAGACTGTCGCCCTGCGCCCTTCCGTGGTCCTGATGGATATCCAGATGCCCGTGCTGGACGGCCTCGCGGCCATCCGCCTGATCCGCGCCCACGCCGACCCTGCCGTCTCGGGCACGGCGATCATTGCCCTGACCGCCCTTGCCATGCCTTTCGACCGCGACGCCTGCCTGGAGGCCGGCGTCCAAGACTACGTCACCAAGCCCGCCAGCCCCCGTTTTGTCTACGGGAAGATCCTGCCTTTCCTCCCCCGCGCCTTAACCAAGCCGGCTTGAGCAAAGCCCGGTTTCTGCCTTCACCTTGGCCCGTCGCGCGCCCATGGTATTGGTTTTTACCATGTCATCCCCCTTCCTTACCGACGCTCAGGCCCGCATGAAAAAGACCGTGGACCACACCCTCCACGAGTTTTCCAATATCCACACCGGCAAGGCTAGCCCCTCCATGGTTGAGGGTATCATGGTCGAGGCCTACGGCGCCATGTCCCGCATCAAGGATTGCGCTGCCATCAGCACTCCAGACCCGCGCATGATTTTGATCACTCCTTGGGACCGCACCCTGACCCAGGCTATCGCCAAAGGCATCCAGATCGCCAATCTCGGTTTTAATCCCGCCGTCGACGGTCAGGTGGTCCGCGTCCCCCTTGCCGATATGTCCCGCGAGCGCCGCCAGGAGTTCGTCAAGGTCGCTCAACGTCTTGCCGAGGAAGGTCGCGTCCACGTGCGCAACGTTCGCCGCGACGTCATGGAAGGCGTGAAAAAAGCCAAACTCCCCGAGGATGAGTCCAAGCGCGTCGAGAAGGACATCCAAAACACCACCGATAAGGCCATTGAGGAGATCAACAAGCACCTCGCCACCAAGGAAAAAGACCTCCTCACCGTCGGCTAAGCGCCTCACGCGCCGTTTAAGGATTCCGTGCTTCGTCCTTCGGATTTTTCATCATGCCGGCCCCCGCCCAGCCCCGCCGTGTCGTCGTAAAGCTCGGCACGGGTGTTCTCACTCGCGGTATCGGGGAATTGAATACTGAACGCGTTGCCGCGCTTGCTGCCGATCTCGCCGCCCTGCGCAACGCCGGCTCCGAAGTCATCGTGGTCTCCTCCGGCGCCGTCGGCCTCGGCATGGGCCGCCTCGGCCTGAAAAAGAAACCCGCCGAAGTCTCCAGGAAACAAGCCTGCGCCGCCATCGGCCAGAGCCTACTCATGCAGACTTGGCAGCGCGCCTTTGACCCGCTGGGCCTCGCCGTCGCCCAGGTCCTGCTCACCCACGAGGACCTTCGCTCCCGCGCCCGCCATCTCGGGGTGAAGGCCTGCCTTGAGGAACTTCTCCACTACGGCGTCGTCCCTATCATCAACGAGAATGATACCGTGAGCGCCGCCGAGATTAAGTTCGGCGACAACGATACTCTCTCCGCCCTCGTCGCTGGCCTGGTCGACGCCGATCAACTCGTCATCCTCTCCACCGCCCCCGGCCTGATCGACTTGCAGGGCACCGGCCAGATCCTCCCGGTGGTCGAAAAAATCACCCCCGAAATCGAGGCCATGGCCGGCGGCACTACCGATGTCACTGCCACCGGCGGCATGATTTCCAAGATCACCGCCGCCAAGATCGCCCTGCGTTCCGGCTGCGGCGTATTCATCGCCAGCGGCGCCGAGCCGTCCATTCTCGCCCGCCTCTTCCGCGGCGATAACCCCGGCACCTATTTCATCCCTACCGGCGTCCCCCTCGAATCCCGGAAACGCTGGATTGCCCATTACCAGCGCCCCACCGGTCACATCCTGATCAACGCCTGCGCCGTGCCAGTGTTGCGCGACCAAGGTCGCAGCCTGCTCGCCGTGGGCGTCATTGGCACGCGTGGCCGCTTCAATGCCGGCGATATCGTCAATATCATCGGCCCCCACGAGGTCTTAGTGGCGCGTGGCGAGAGCGCATTCTCTGATGCCGAGGTCGCCCAGATCGCCGGCCTTGCCAGCGAACAACTCCGCCCGCTGTTCCCCGGCCGCAAACGCCTCGAAGTCATCCACCGCGATAACTTGGTGGTGCTTTGAACGTAATTTTTCTTTAAGCTGCTTAAGACGGCGCTTTGACCATGGCGTGCGATTTTAGTCTGGGTAGCGGGACTTTTGGTAGTATTTTATCTTACGAGTAAAATAAACGCGAACGTTCGGGTGGCTGGGTTCGATTTAACTTGCTAATAATTTGCTAAAAATTGCCCTACATCGCGCTGTATATGAGAATCTGCCTTCAGCTTGGGAAATTCACCCGCATTCTTGCATTAATCTTCTCCGTAGTTGGTCCGCGCTGCGCCGCCGATGCGTTGACTTACAACACGGAAGCGGTAATTTCCGGGTGGTCTGACCATTCTTGGGTTCTCCCCAGCGGTATTCCCGGCAAAGTGGACACCATTACCGCTACATTCAACCCGACGCTCAATACCACTGATTTTCCCTCGCTGGATGGGCTCGCTCTGCCGATTACCTTCGAATTTTCGGGGCTAACCTTAACCTCCTACCAAAGTCCAGCTCCTAAGTCGCTTGGTTACGCAGTTTACACGCCTACGGCGCCCTCGGCATTCGAGATCCACTGCGGCAAAGAGTTCTGGGCGATTGGCGCAATCCTTTCCGTGCGCAGCGAGGTGGATGAATCTTATTCCGATTCGATTCACACGATTGCCAGTGTCGCGCTTTCCGCACCTGGACCTCAAACCTCCTCTATCGGCTTGGGTTTCTACAGCGAAATCATGACCATGACCGCAAACAGTGGAGTAATCGACTTCGACTATTGGGAGGCAGTGAGCGCATTCTATGAAGACATCGATGGTAAGGGTCATTTGGTCGGAGGAGGCAAAATATTAGCTTCAGCCATTCCTGAGCCTGTGACCTATTCGGTCTTTGCTGGATGCCTACTGCTCGTCTTCGCCAGCGCCCGACGCCGTGCCCGGCGCTTGGCTACCATGCCCCAGGGCTGAACCGGCTTCGGGCTTACCGCCTGGCGACGGAGGTCGAGGCTGAATCAAACTTGCCTCTGCTGAGTCGACATTCGGGGGCCACTTCCGCACGCTTTGCCTCGCGCTCGAGCCCGGTAAACGCTCCGAAGATGTCCACCGCGCCAGCCTAGTGGTGTCCGGAGTCGCGTGGGGTGCGGGCCGGAAAAACCCGTTGCGCCGCGCGGGGCTTTGCGCGTCGATATGTAATTTCTATCGCGTTCCGGCTTAGGCGCACGTCGTGCGCTGGTTTTCCGGTTCGTGTCATGTCTTCCACATTCCCTCCGTCCCCACTTTTCCTACTCGCACCATGGATCGCATCGCCTCCGCCTTCGCCCGCGCCCGCGCCGAGAACCGCGCCGCTTTCGTCGCTTACCTCTGTGCGGGTGATCCGGATTTCAACACTTCCCTAGACGCTTGCCGTGCCCTCCTGCGCAACGGCGTGGACGTTTTGGAGATCGGTGTGCCCTTCTCTGATCCGCTCGCGGACGGGTTGACCAACCAGCTCGCGGCCCAGCGTGCGCTCGATGGCGGCATGACGATGGCGCGAGTCAATGAACTCGTCCGCGCCTTGCGGGTCGATTTTCCGGATGTGCCGCTGGTTTTTTACACCTATTACAATTTGGTTTTCTCGAACGGCACCGACGCCTACGTGCGTGCCGCCAAGGCGGCCGGGCTTGATGGGATGTTGGTGCTGGACCTTCCGCCGGAGGAGTCGGCCGATGTGGCGGCGGCCTGCGCACGGGAGGGGTTGAAGAGCGTTTTCATCGTGGCGCCAACTACTCCGGCGGTGCGGTTGCCCCGTATCGCGGCGGCGACTACGGGGTTCATCTACTACGTCTCGCGCGAAGGCGTCACCGGCGTGCGCGACGCGGTCGCGACTGGTATCCCCGAGGCGGTGGCGGCGATCAAGGCTTACACGACGCTCCCGGTGGTGGTGGGCTTCGGCATCGGCACTCGGGCTCACGTGGCCGAGGTCGCGCGGCATGCGGATGGAGTGGTGGTGGGCAGCGCGTTGGTGAACGTTATTCGCGACCACCTCGCGGAGCGGTCGGCGATCGCGCCGGCGATGGGGGCCAAGGCGGCTGATCTCACGGCGGGGACCCGTCGGGGCTAAAAACTTTTTAGCCCGGTTCATCTTTTGAGCGGGTTGTTTTTTTAATCTAAACAAAATAAGCATTTAGCCTTCGGATGCATCGTTATCCTTCTATGTTTACGCATCGGCGCGTGTTCCTTGGAGTTTTTGTTTTACTTTGGAATCACCGACCGCTCAGGTGCGCGGCGACTTTAACTTAATTTCGACACACGTGAGCACTCAACATACGCGAAAGACGTTTTTCGCCAAGGCCCTCGCCGGTCTGGCGGGCCTAGGACTTTTCGGTGGTGCGCGCCTCGCGGCCAAGCCCGCTGAGGCTGCCGCCTCTTCTGGTGATGCCGTCAAGGTGCCCTTCCGCATCGAGACTGATCCCCGCTCCGTCGCCCGCGAGGCGAATTCACTTTAACCGCCCGCGCGTTCGCAGCCGCCAATCCTCCGGATCATGTCCAACCTGTTTCCCAAGTCGGCCAACAAACTCCCGCTCCAGATCCTGATTTTCATCGGGCTCACCGCTGGGATCGTCCTCGCCGGCGTCACCTACTACGCTACTCCGAAATACACGCGCGTTGGCTACGCCCCGACCCAACCGGTGCCGTTTAGCCACGCGCTCCACGCCGGCCAGCTGGGCATGGATTGCCGCTACTGCCACAGCAACGTCGAGAAGTCTGGCCACTCCAATGTGCCGACCGCTCAGACTTGCATGAACTGCCACAACCAGATCAAGACTGACAGCCCGCTGCTCGCCCCCGTGCGTGAAAGCTATGCTTCAGGCAATCCGGTGCCCTGGTCAAGGATTCACCAAGCGCCTGATTACGTTTACTTTAACCACTCCGTCCACGTCGCCCGCGGTGTGTCCTGCTTGAGCTGCCACGGTCAGATTAACGAGATGGACGTCGTGCACCACGCCAAGCCCCTATCCATGGGCTGGTGTCTTGAGTGCCATCGTGACCCTGCAAAATTTGTCCGCGACCCGAAACTTGTGACCAACCTAGACTGGATGCATCCCGGCGGCGACGCCGGCCAGCTCGAGCAGGGCAAGAAATTCGTCCACGACTGGAACATTCAACCTCCCCAGAGCTGCTCCGGCTGCCACCGCTGATCGCCATCCCAGACGATGAAACGCAA